>Ga0208849_1000539_pt1 | contig 35005 bp, 30 predicted proteins | sample NGESurdeep072012_10_FD_184470 | JGI IMG/M metagenome (GOLD analysis project Ga0208849, IMG submission 184470) | Arctic peat soil microbial communities from Barrow, Alaska - NGEE Surface sample 53-3 deep-072012 (SPAdes) | ecosystem: Environmental > Terrestrial > Soil > Wetlands > Peat ... | reverse complement strand
GCTGATGGCCGGTCTGACGCTTGAAAACTGGATTCGCTTCTTTGTCTGGCTCGTGATTGGGCTCGCGATCGGACTGCAGCCGTTCGCCCGCCAGAGCCTGATGCCGATCGTGCTTTTGGTTTACGGGTTGCCGCAGATCACGATCCTGCCGCTGTTCATCTTGTTCTTCGGCATCGACGCGGCGTCGAAGATCGCGTTCGGCGTGACTCACGGCGTCTTTCCCATCGTCATCACGGTGGTGGCCGGCGTGCAGAATATCAAGCCGATTCTGCTCACCAGCGCGCGCTCGATGGGCGCGAGCCGCTGGCAAGTGCTGCGCTGGGTGATCTTTCCCCACATGATCCCGAGCTTCTTCACGGGCATGCGGCTCGGCATGAGCGGCGTGTTGCTCGGCGTATTGCTGGCGGAGCTCTATGTGTCGACCGCCGGGATCGGCTATTTCACGGAGATGTTCACCGAGAATTTCGATCCCACCAAGCTGTTCGGCTTGATCACCATGCTGGCCGCAATGGCGATCATTCTCAACGAAATCGTGCGCCGGGCCGAAAACAGGTTCAACCGTTGGCGATGAGGTGTGTCTTTCTTTGTCATTCCGGGGCCGAGCGAAGCGAGGAGCCCGGAATCCATAACCACGAACGCTGGGGATATGGATTCCGGGCTCGCGGGCTGAGGCCCGCGCCCCGGAATGACGAACGAGTAAGAGGTTCGAAATGGCGAAGCTGAAATTGACCGTCGCCTGCGGCGATTACGAGATCGTGCGGGCGCTGACCGACGGTTCGGTCGAGTGCGACGGCATCGAGCTTGTCATGCTGACCGGCATGGGCTCGCGCGAGCGCCATTGGCGCATGGCGCGCAAGACCGAATTCGACGTCTGCGAAATCAATATCGGCGGCTTTCTGATGGGCCGCGATCGCGGCGAACCGCTCACCGCCATCCCAGTGTTTTTGCACCGCCGCTTTCGCCACGGCTTTGCTTTCGTCAACGTCAATTCCGGCATCCGCACGCCGAAAGACCTGATCGGCAAAAGGATCGGCGGCACCAATTTCCAGCCTGCCTCGAACATCTGGATGCGCGGCATCCTTGAAGAGCATTACGGCGTACCGCATCGCCAATGCACCTGGGTGGTCGAGCGCGAGGAGGACGTCGAGTTCACGCCCGCCAAGGACCTGCGCATCGAGATGGCGCCGCCCGGCAAGCGGCTCGACGTCATGCTGGCCGAAGGCGAAATCCCGGCGATGCTTTCGCCCGATATTCCCCGGCTGTTTCTTGAAGGCGACAAGCGCATCGTGCGCCTGTTCCCGAACTACAAGGACATGGAGATCGCGTACTTTCGCGAAACCGGAATATTTCCGATCATGCACGTCACCGTCGTTCGTCAGGAGATCGTCGACAAATATCCGTGGGTCGCGACCAATCTGGTCAAGGCATTCGACGAGGCCAAGGCGATAGCCTATCGCCGTGTCGCCAATCCGCGCGTCGTGCCGCTGGCCTGGATAAGGACCGCCTGGGAGGAGCAGCAGGAGGTTTTGGGCGACGATCCGTGGGCCTATGGTCTCACCGACGCCAACCGCAAGACTCTCGAGACGGTGCAGCGCTATTGCCACCAGCAGGGTCTGATCAGCCGCACGACGCCGCTCGAAGAACTGTTCGCCGACACCGATCTCGGCGATGCTGGAGGCGGGGCGGAAAATATCTAGCGACGTTTCCCGGACGCGGCGCAGCGTGTAACGGTGCGCCGCTGATCCGGGACCTTAACTATCCCGGGTCTGTCAGCGCACCACTTCGTGCTGCGCTGCGCCCGGGAAACAAACGGGGGAGCACTCATGCCCGAAGCCCAAAAAGACGACCCGGCCTTCCTCTACTTCCCGACCAATTATCGCTGGTCGATGGGCCTGCTCATCTGCCTGGGAGGTGCGCCGTGGACCGGCGTCGATATCGACGAGGTCAATCGCGTCGGCCGCGCGCTCACCGACAAGGTCGGCGACGACACGGCGTGGTTCGAGGAATGGGCCCGCATGGGCGACAAGATCGAAGCTCGCGGCCGCGATGCCGAGCGCGCCGGACACAAGCTCACCGCAGCGTCGTGCTTCATTCGCGCCTCGCGTTACTACCAGACCGGCGAGCGCTTCATTCACCCGCGCTCGCAGAAGAGCCAGAACGTCTATGCGAAGTCGGTCAGCCTGTTCAAGGAAGCCGCCGCGATGGTCCGCCGCCCGCGCATCGAGCCGGTCGAAATCCCCTACGAGAACGCGAGTCTGCCCGCGCTCCTGGTGCATCCCGATCCGGAAGCCACACGCGGCCGCCCCGCGCCCGCCATGGTGTTCTTCGACGGCTTCGACGTCACCAAAGAACTGCAATACGGCTACGGCGTTCCCGACCTCGCCGCACGCGGCGTCGGCTGCCTGATTGTCGACGGTCCGGGCAACGGCGAGAGCGTGCGCTTCCGCAATCTGCCGCTCATTGCCGAGACCGAGCGATACGCGACGCCGGTTTATGAATACCTCTCCGGCCGCAGCGAGTTCGACCCAAAGCGCATCGGCGTGATGGCCTTGAGTCTCGGCGGCTATTACGCACCGCGCGCGGCCTCGCTTGAGCAGCGTTTCGCCTGCTGTGTCGCCTGGGGCGCGCAATGGGATTACCACGAAATCTGGGCGCGGCGCCTCGAAGCGCTCGATACTGGAAAAGTGCTATCGCTCTCGGTGCCGCCCGAGCACCTGCAATGGGTACTCGGCGCCTCGGATCGCGCCTCGGCGCTCAAGATCCTTGAAGGATTCCGCCTCGACGGTATCGTGCAGAAGATGACCTGCCCGTTCCTCTTGCTGCACGGCGCCGGCGACCAGCAAATTCCACTCGCCATCGCAGAGAAACTCTACGATGCCGTCGGCTCGAAACAGAAAGCGCTCAAGGTTTTCACGCGCGAAGAAGGCGGCTTCCATCACTGCCAAGTGGACAATCCGACCATCGGCGTGCACTACATGTGGGACTGGATTTCAGATGTTTTGAACGCGGGAACGTAACAATTCGTAGCCCGGATGAGCAAAGCGACATCCGGGATCGGCACGTTCGGGGGACCACACGCCATGGCTAAAGCCGCGATCAAGAAACGCGCCAGGAAGGCGGCCGCAAGGAAAAAGACGGTCAAGGCGACGGCCAAACCCAAAACGAAGCCCGCCCCGAAAGGACCGCTTTATCTGACCGAAGCCGACGTGCAGCGCCTCGTGACCGTCAAGGATGCGATCGCGACGCTTGAGCTCATGTTCGAGACATGGCCCGATCCCGCCACCTCCAATCTGCCGCGGCAACGCGCCCAAATCGGCAAAGGTTCGTTCAATCTGATGGGCGCCGCCTGGGGCGCGTCGGAAATTTTCGGGCTGAAGGCTTATTACGGTGCGCCCGGCGGCCGCTTCCATGTGCTGTTTTATTCTTCGCGCGACGGCAGCCTCAAGGCGATGATCGAGGCCGATCACCTCGGCCGCATGCGCACCGGCGCGGCAAGTGGACTGGCGACGAAGATCCTCGCCAATCCGCACGCACGCACGCTCGGCGTGATCGGCGGCGGGCGCCAGGCTTTGACGCAAGTCGCCGCGGTCTGCGCGGTGCGAAAGATCGAAACCGTGCGCGTGTTCACCCGCACGGCGGAGCATCGCGAAGCTTTTGCCAAAGAGATCGAACGCAAGCTGCGGGTGGCGGCAGAGCCTGTCGCCACTGGCGAGGCCGCCATCGGCGACGCCGACGTGGCCATTACCATCACCAAATCGGCGGAGCCGGTGCTGCGCGCCAACTGGCTCAAATCCGGCGTCCACGTCAACGCCGCTGGCGCGAACTCGGCGTCACGCCGCGAGGTCGACGCCGAAACGGTGCTGCGCGCGACCGTGCGCGCGACCGATCAGGTGGCGCAGGCCCGCGCCGAAGCCGGCGAGTACCGCGAACTCATCGCCGCCGGGCGTTTACAGTGGCAGGACATCGTTGAACTCGGCGATATCCTGACGGAGAAAGTCCCAGGACGCCGCGGACCGGCCGACATCACCTTGTTCAAGTCGCTCGGCATCGCGCTCGAAGACATCGCCTTCGCCGACCTGATCTGGCGCCGCGCCGTCGAACGCGGCATCGGCAAGGCAATGCCGTAGAACGAGGTCCAACGGCAGCGACGGTGCGCGTCCCTGGCGCCGCCAGCGCAATTGCGCCGCCGCTACTGCGTGCCCGCCAGATTGGCGTCCTTGATGACTTTTCCCCAGCGCACGGCTTCCGACTTCACATAACCGTCGAGCTGCTCCAGCGACTGGTCGCCGAGGCCGATCATGCCAAGCTTTTCCAGGGGCGTGTTCATCTCCGGCGAGTGCACGGCGGCGTTCACGTCTTTGTTCAGCTTTTCGAGGATCGGCTTCGGCGTGCCGCCGGGCGCGAGCAGCATCTGCCAGGCGACGCTGTTCGGCCAAGACGGCAGGCCAACCTGGGCAAGCGGCTTGATGTCCGGCGCCGTCGGAAACACCCGATCGCTGGTGATGCCAAGCGCGCGAGCCTTGCCGGCCCTGATCTGCGGCAACATCGGTCCGAGGTCGACGAACAGAACGTCGACCTGGCCAGAGATCAGCGCCAGGGTGGCCGGGGCGCTGCCCCGATAGGGGACATGGGTCATCTTGATGCCGGTCAGGCTGCTGAACAGCGCGGCACAGAGATGGTGGAACGCGCCGACGCCGCCGGAGCCGTAGGTCAGCGGCTTGCCCTCGGCGTCGCGTTTCTTCGCGAGCGCCACCAGGTCCGCCACGCTGTGCACCGGCAATGCCGGATTGACCGTCAGCACGAACGGCACGCCGGCCACCAGCGACACCGGCACCAAAGTCTTCAAGGGTTCGTAGTTGATGTGTTTGAAGATGGTGGGATTCATCGCCATGGTACCGCTGGTGCCCTGCATCAGCGTGTAACCGTCCGGCTTCGCATTGGACGTGGCTGTCGCGGCAAGCGTCGTGCCGCCGCCGGGCCGATTCTCGATGATGAACGTCTTGCCGTATTTCTTCTGGAGAATCTCCGCATAGGAGCGCGCCAGCAGGTCGGTGCCGCCGCCGGGAGCGAACGGCACCAGGATGGTGACACTGCGCGTTGGATAGTCTTCGGCGCGCGCATGGTGTTGCGTCGCCATCAGCGCTGCCAGCGCCATTGCCACCAACACGATCCGCGATCGGTTCATGACGAACTCTCCCTGTGCCGCAGGCGGGCGGTTCTCTGCTGCCACCGCTGACAATCGCAAGCTTAGCCGAAGAACGGACGGGCGCTACGCGCCATAGGACCGCAGGCTGCGCGGCATCAGCCCCAGTGCAACACGCCGGAATGGTCTCAATGCACGGCCTTCCGCTGGGCCGCCATCGCCGTGACCTCTGCGGCAATAATAGCGCGCAGCGCCATCACCGCGCGCGCGTTACGCTGGTCCTTTCGGTAGGCGAGACTGAGCGTCCACGAGAGCTTCGGCTTGCGCAGGTGGATGGCGGAGAGCTGTTTCCGCTCGACCTCTTGGCGTACCGAGCTTAGAGGCAGCACGGTGTAGCCGAGGCCGGCAGCCACGAAGGCTTTGGTGGTCGTGTAACCGTCGACCTGAACGGCCACTTCGAACTTGCCGCCCTGCTCCGCCATGGCGCGTTCCAGCAGCATGCGCAGGCCGTGCGTCCGGTTGGGCAGAATGAGCGGCAGGCGGTCGAGCAGCATGCCGTCTTTGACCGGCGGATGACCGGCCGCTCCCCTGCCCGGTCCGACGAGAACCATGGGCTCCGCAAACAGCGGCTCGATCTCGATGCCCTGATGGCGCGGCGGATTGTGCATCAGGCAGAACGTCAGCTCCTGGTCGATCAGCCGTTTGAAGATGAAGGCGCTCACGCCTTCGACGAAATTGAGCCGCACCTCGGGATGCCGCGCGGCGCATTCCCGCACGATGCCGGGCCCGACCGCTTCGCTCACGGTTGGACTGACGCCGATCGTCAGCGTGCCGCGGATGCGCGCATCGTGCGCGCGAACATCTTCAGCGGTCTGCGCCACCTGGCGGATCAGCGAATGCGCCCGCTCCAGCAGCAACAGCCCGGCCTCGGTCAGCTCGAGTTGGCGGCCGGCCCGCAGGATCAGCGCGAGGCCAAGCTCGTCTTCGAGCTTCTGGATCTGCCGGCTCAGCGCCGGCTGCGCGATGCCGAGTTGCACGGCCGCTTTGGAAAAGCTGCGCGCCTCGGCCACATAAACGAAATAACGGAGTGCCCGGAGGTCCATCGCGGCCATGCCTATCGCGGCCTTGCCTGTCACAGTCATGCCAAGACGGCATAATTCATATCGGTATTATATCTTAGACGATTGAGCAGCGACCGGATAGCGTGTCGGCAAAATCCGACACCATCGGGAGGAATCCATGTCCCAAGCAACCCCGCAAGTCTTTATCACCGACACCAAGGCGATGGACTTCGAGGAGGTCCGTCGCGGCCGCGTCCACATGATCCGCCGCAAGCGGCTGCCGCTGGAGACGGGCGTTCCCGGGGTCACCATGGAGTATTCGCTGTCGGTGGTGCCGGACGGTTATTTCACGCCACGCCACCGGCACAATTTCGATCAGATCCGTTACACGCTGTCGGGCCTCCAGAGCACCGGCCTCGGCGATCTCGCCGCCGGCGAGTGCGGCTACTTTCCCGAGGGCGCCTATTACGGGCCGCAGAAGCAAGAGGGCCAGTGTGAATGCCTGGTGCTGCAGTTCCAGGGCGCGAGCGGCGAGCACCTGTTGTCCAACGAGGAGATGAACGCGACCTACGAAAAACTCCTCAAGTCCGGCGGCAAGTTCGAAAACGGCGTCTATAAGGGTTTCAAGCCGGACGGCTCCCCGAAAAACAAAGACTCCTACGAGGCGATCTGGGAGGAGCACGAAGGCCGCGATCTCGAATTCCCGCCGTTGCGCTACCGCCAGCCGGTAATGATGCTGACGGAGAATTACCGCTTCTGGCCCGATCGCAAACGGCCGGGCGTCGAGATCAAGCATCTCGGCACGTTCAGCGAAGCGCGCACCGGCATCGGTTTCATGCGATTGCTGCCGGGCGCCGCGATCGAAGGCGGGACGCAGGAGGACGCAGAATTGCGTTTTTCGCTCGGGGGCTCATTCGAATATGACGGCAAGACCTGGGGCGAAGGCACATACATGTTTCTGCCGAACGGCGCTCCCGTGAAAGGCTTGCGCTCGCAGAACGGTGCGACATTCTTTGTCATCACGCTGCCGATGCTGGCGGACCTTGCCGCCACCGCAGGCAATCAAGGCGTCAGGCATCCGGCGATGTCCACGCACGCCGGCGCGTAGTCATACGTCAAAAATCGCGCCGCAGAGCGCATACGACCTGTTGCGGGAGAAACCGGATGTCACGCAAGGCCTGGCTGGCTTGTCTTGGGCTCGCGTTATCCACCATCGCGCCGGCCTCTCCGGCCGCAGCGCAAACCAAGCTCGCGGTGGCCAAAGTCGCCAACGACTTTGCCCTCAGTATGGTGGATTACGGCAACAAGCTCGGTACGTTTCAGAAAAATGGGCTCGCGGTCACGGTCAGCGAAATCACGCAAGCCAAGATGGTTCAGGCGGTGATCGGCGGCAGCATCGACATCGCCCTCGCCTCAGGCGCCACGCTTGCCTTTGCGGCCAAGGGCGCGCCCCTCACCGGCGTTGCGGCTTTGTCCGGTCCGCCATCGATTCTTGTGCTCGTGGTAGCGCCGAAGAGTCCGGTCACCTCGCTCGATCAATTGCGTCATCGCACCGTTGCGGTGTCGAACCTCGGCTCGCTGACCGACTGGGCGGTTTCGCAGATCGCGCTGCACGAGCACTGGCCGTCTGCCGACATCAAGCGTATTTCGGTCGGTGACACCGGTGCGCGAATTGCAACCCTGCGGACAGGGGCCGCCGACGCCGCGGTCGTCGACATCGCCGCGGCATTAATCTTGAAGAGCGCGGCGAGGCCAAGATTCTGGTCAATTTTGGCGACCTGATCGCCAAATTCCAAAATCAGATCGTTTACGCCTCCAATAATGCCATCGAAAACAAGCCGGACGCGGTGCGCGCCTTCGTTCGCGCCTGGTTCCAGACGACCGGCTACGCCCGCGCTCACAGAGATGAAACGGTCGCGTTTGCCCAGAAGCAATTGGGCGTTACACCGGTGGGCGCCACCCGGGTCTACGCCACCCTCATGCCGGGCGATTTCTTTTCCAAAGACGGACGATTCGATCCGGCCGTGCTGAAAGCGATGAGCCAGAGCTTCGTCGAGATGAAACTCCTGAAAGGCGACCAGGATCTCACGCAATACGTCACGGATCGATTTCTACCGAAGACGCCGTAGGCAGAGCCTGCGCTACACCGCCGCCGGTTTCCGCCGATGCCCGCTCACTTCGGCCGCGGCATCGGGATGCAGCACCCAGCCGTAGATCAGGCTCAGAAGAGCGAACGCCACCGCGCCGGCGAAGGCGACTTTGAAATCGGCGGTCGAGAGTGCCGTCGCGCCGCGCCATGTCAGCGACAGATGCAGCAGCACCGCGACAGTCGAAATGCCGAAGCCGCGGCTTAATTGCTGCGTCATGCTGGCGACCGAAGTCGCGGTACTCATCAGCGGCGGGTCAACGTCCGCGTACGTTATGGCTTGCGTCGCGGTGAACTGCAGCGATTGAAAAAAGCCGGCGATCAGTAGCAGCACGAAGATCACATATTCCGGCATCTGGGGGTTGAAGAACGCGCACATCGAGATCGCGGCAGCGCTGATCACGCCGTTGATGAGAATGACGTTGCGGAACCCGAACCGCCGAATGATAGGCCGGGCGGTGAGCTTCATCGACAGCGAGCCCGCGGCCGTAGCAAAAGTAATGGAGCCGGAAACGAACGCGGAAAGCCCGAACACGACTTGCAGGAGCAGCGGCAGCAGAAAGACCAGAGTTCCGGCCCCGGCGCGAAACAGCGAGCCGCCATAGATCGCGGCACGGAATGTGGCGATGCGAAACACCGAAATGTCGAGCAGCGGATGCTTGGAGGTCCTCAGGTGCCACAGTGACAAGGCGCCGAGCACGAAGCCCAGCACCAGCAGGCCGAAGGCGACCAGCAGCCCGCCGTGACCGCGGCCGATCGCCTCGATGCCGTACATTACGCAGAACGCAGACGCGCCAGTGAGCAGAAAACCGATCCAGTCCAACGGGCGCCGGGTGTCTTCCTTCGGATTATCGAAGAACAGCGTCACCATGAGGATGCCGAGAAGGCCCAGCGGCACGTTGATCAGAAAGATCCAACGCCACGAAAAGTAGGTGGTGATGAAGCCGCCGATCGGCGGCCCGAGCACCGGGCCGAGCTGCGCCGGCACCTGCAGATACGCCATGGTGGCGATCAGCGTCGCTTTCTCCACGCTGCGGAACAGCACCAGACGGCCCACCGGCACCATCATGGCGCCACCCAAGCCTTGAAGCACCCGCGCCGCGGTCAGTTCGGCCACATTGCCGGACAGTCCGCACAGGATCGAGCCGAGCGTGAACAGCCCGATGGCGGCGCGAAAGATCACGCGGCCGCCGAAGCGATCGGCCGCCCAGCCGCTGATCGGAACGAAGATGGCGAGGCTCAACAGATAAGCGGTGACCGCCAGACTGAGCTGCACGGGGTCGGCATGCAGCGAAATCGCCATTTGCGGCAGCGCCGTGGTGATCACGGTCGAATCGATCTGCTGCATGATGATCGCCGACCCGACGATCATGGCGACGACTTTGGTCTTGGTCTGGGGCGACATGGGACGAGATGAACCGAGCTGCGGTGCAGCTATAGCATCTCGCCGCGTTATTCCATCACCCGGAGACGCCCCGGCGGCGCACGGAACTCATAGCTAGCTTGTCCGCACGTCCGGTCGCGGCCGATAAGCGTCAGGAGAGGACCCTATTTTGATGCGGTCGTCGGCTGCGCGGGCATCGGCTGTGCGGGCTTGGCCGGCGCAGCGCTGGCCGTGGGCTTGGGCGCGACGGGTTTAGCGGCGGCCGCCTTTGCGGACGGCGGCCGCTCGAAATAGACATCGACCTTCATACCGACCAGCAGCGGGCCGGGATCGGTCAGATCGATTTTAACCTGCGTCACGTCGAAATCAGTGAGATTGCGCGAATTCGGCGAGTTGATGCGTCCGGCCTGGACGATCGGAGCGATCGAGGCGACCTTGCCGTGGAAATCGCGGCCCGGGAATGCGTCGGCGCGGACAACAACCTGCTGCCCGATCTTAACCTCTCCGATGTCGCGTTCGTCGAGTTCCGCGCGCACGCGGAGTGCGGACAGATCGCCGAGCACGACAAGCGGCTCCGGCGAAGACGGCGCCGCCAGTTCGCCGAGCCTGGCATTGACTTGCAACACCGTGCCGGCGATCGGCGCGCGGATTTTCAGCTTTTCAAGTCCGACTTCGGCCGACCACAGATTCGAGCGAGCGACATTGAGCTGTCCCTCATTCTCGGTCGGCAGCGGCGTTCCCGACTGGCTCTCGAGCTTGTGCAACGCCGATCGTTTTTGGCTGAGACTGTCCTGCGCGCTCGTCAATGCCGTGTGCGCCTTCGTGAGATCGGCGGTCGAACCGTGGCCGCCACTCAGGGCGATCGCGGCATCGTCGAACGCATCGCGCGCGGTAATCACCGCGGCTTCCGCGTCGGCGACCGCATCCTCGGCCTTGCGCCGATCCGCCGCCTTGCCGGCCGCTTGATCGTTACGCTGGCGCTTGCGCATCGACACCTGGTCCCGCGAGCTCTCGACCTGAGCCAAGGATTCTTGATCGTCGAGGCTGACGAGAAGCTGGCCGGTCAATACTTTATCGTTGGCGTGGACGAGGACCTTGCTGATTTGACCGATGGCGGTCGACAATATCTTGATTTGTCCCGACTGCGGTTCGATCAAACCCGGCGCGACAGCGAGCCAGTTCTGATCATCGGATCTGACCGGCGCCGCTTGCGGCGCAACAATCCCTTGCGCGGCAGCAGCCACGGCGATTCCCACGAGTGAGACGCCGAGAACGGACCAAAGTATCGCTCGTTTTTTTGATGTAATCACGGCTTCTTCGATGACCTCGCTGCTTTCTTGGCTTCTGCTTTTTTAGCTTCGTCATTGTGTTCTTCGCCGACGATTTCGCCATCCTCGATGCGGATGATCCGGTCGGCGTAGGGCACGGTCCGGGGATCGTGGGTCACGACAAGCACCCCGCGTTCCGAGTTCTTTGCGATATCGGCCAGAACCGACATGATGGCGTGACCGTTGTGACTGTCCAAAGCCGCGGTCGGCTCGTCCGCCAGAATCGCTCCGGGCTTGCCGACGATGGCGCGCGCAATGGCGACGCGCTGCTGCTCGCCGCCGCTGAGTTCGCGCGGATGCGAGTCGATCTTGTGTGCGAGCCCAACGGCGGCTAACGCTTCCACAGACCTGTCATAGGCATTTTGCGAGCGATCACCGCGAACATCCAAGGCCAGGCGCACGTTGTCGACCGCGTTCAGCGTCGGAAACAAATGATAAGACTGAAAGATAAAACCGATGTGATCGCGCCGCAGCGCCGCCAGTTGTTCGGGCGTCATTCCCTCGGTGGAATGGCCGCGGATGCGAACCGCCCCCTCGGTTGGCGCCATGATGCACCCAAGCACCGAGAGCAGCGTGGTCTTGCCGCTGCCGGATGGCCCCATCAGCAATGCCAATTCGCCGCCGGCGAGCGAAAGGTTCACGCCCTTGAGGGCCTGCACCTGACCGGCGCCATCGCCAAGGGTTTTCGCAATCCCGATAGCTTCCATGACAGCCTCGGTCATCGCGCAAACACCATGGCGGGATCCATGCGCATGACCTTCACGATGGCCGAGACGGCCGAAAGCACGCACATAGCGACTGTGAGCAGAAACAGTCCGACAGTCAGACCTGGCGGCATGGCGATCGGCAGCGCCGAATCTGCGGTTGCATTGACCACAAGCACGCCGATGGCGGCTGCGATCGAGAATCCAATCACGGCGCTCACCAGCGCCTGAATGATGATAACCGTGTAAATGTAGGCGCCCGATGAGCCGATCGCGCGCAGCGTGGCAAATTCGTACAGATGATCCTTGGTACTTGAATAAAGCGTCTGCGCGACGATGACAGTGCCGACGATCATGCCGAGCAATGCACCGGCGAACAGCGCAGCTCCCGCGCCGGTCCCGAACAGCCAGAACGAACGGCTGCGAGCGCCGAACTCGTCCGAAGTGAGCACGTCGACGTTGGAAAGCGTTTGCTGCAACCGGGTGCGTACCTTTTGAAGGTCGGCGCCCGGGGCCAAGTGCACGAGCAGGTAGGTATCCTTGTTTGCTGGCATTCCGATGAATGTTCGCGCACGGTCGAGCGTCGCAAAAATATAGGGCGTGGTCGTAAACGAGCGGATGCCGTCGGAAATGACCCGGACCTGCACTTTGGTGTCATTGATCTGCGCGATAGCGCCCATGCCCTTGACGGCCAGACGCTCGAAATAAGACCGATCGACCGCCACCGCGCCGGGGATCGCCAGGGAATCAAGATTGCCTTCGACCACGTTCCACGGCTGCAACCCCTGCCCTTTCATCGGCGAGCCGATGATAAAAATCGGCGTCGCTTTGCCACCCGGCACGCGCCATTGTGAAAAGCCGATCACGACCGGCACCGCATCGCTCACGCCCTTGATCGAAAGAGCGCGAAATCGCTCGGATTCGTCGAGAGGCGCCGGATCCTCGAACGACCTCGTTCCTTGCGGGACGATCCATAAATCGGCCGATGCATGATCGATCATGGTGGTCACCATGCGGCCGAAACTGACGAACAGTCCCATCTGCACGTTCACCAGCACAATCGAGAAAACGATGCCGATGATGGTGGCGATGAAGCGAAGCCGATCGAAAAAAAGATTCTTGGCCGCCAGCCTGATGATCAGCGGCACATGCATGGAGTCGTAGACGCGCGACCAGCCGGCCTGAATCCAGCGGGCCGTCGCATACGGGTAGTCAAGACTTCGTTCAACTAATGCTTGCACTGGCTATTCACACGATCCGAGAGGGAGAGCCGAGGTGGAAATTTGGTCGGCAAAGCCGAATGTCAATGTCGCTTTCCGGGTTGCTCCGCCGGTTGCTGTGCGGGCCGGTCAAACCGGACCCCGCGCCGACCGCGGTTAAATTGCCAAATCGCCCAACTTGCCAATCGACGGAGGGCTGGCCCCCGCGATTCGCGCTTTCACTTAGACCAAAACAAGGCGAGTTGGCTGCGAAACCCGAATAATCGTTAACCGGCAAAGGTTTACCAAATAATCGCCACGAAATTGCCATCCCTCGCCTACTCAAAGCGAGGTCGGGCAAGGCCTTTGAGGTGGAAGGCCTTTGGGGTTGTCAGGCTGCGAGCAGCTTTTGCACTTCGTTGACCAGCTCGCGTAGATGGATCGGCTTGGAGAGCACCTTGGCGTGCTTGGGCGCATTCGAATCCGAATTGAGCGCCACGGCCGCAAAGCCGGTGATGAACATGATCTTGATGTCCGGATCGAGCTCCGCGGCTCGCCGGGCAAGCTCAATACCGTCCATCTCCGGCATAACGATATCCGTCAGCAGGAGTTCGAACGGCTCTTCGCGCAGCCGCTGATAGGCCGAAAGGCCGTTATCGTAGGAAATCACATCAAAGCCCGCGTTTTGCAGCGCCTTGACCAGGAAGCGGCGCATATCGGCGTCGTCTTCCGCAAGTAGGATTTTGGACATTGCTCTTAAATCCGGCTGCCGCCGGCTCCCCTTCAACCCATAAGCCGCATCGCCGGTAAAAATGAGGTGAAAGTCCGCCCTCGCATAGCCGCCTTAACACACCCTGGCAAACATCCCACCTCGGCAAACATCGCCTGGCAACCTCTTGGCAAGCTCTTGGCAAGCCGCGACTCCTATGGACAATAGGCTTTGGCGCACGCTAGGGAGCGGTGCCCGGCCGCAAAAGGTCGCAAAATTCCGCCCGAGTGTTCATGTCGGATAGCCAGAACGAATTCGATCCCGCGTTCGAGGCAATTGAGCCGGCGGAGTGCCGTGGTCCGGTACTCTTCAACTCGCCCCATAGCGGGCGCGTCTATCCGCGCTCCTTCCTGCTGACGTCGCGCCTCGATCTGTCGACGTTGCGCCGGTCGGAGGACTCCTTCGTCAACGAACTGATCGCCGGCCTCGTGCAACGCGGCCATCCGATCATGCACGCGCATTTCCCGCGCTGCTATGTCGACGTGAACCGCGAGCCCTACGAGCTCGACCCGCGCATGTTTGAGGGCCGGCTTCCGTCCTTCGCCAACACGCGGTCGATGCGGGTTGCCGGCGGCCTTGGCACGGTGGCCCGCGTGGTCGGCGATGCGCAGGAAATCTACGACCAGCGCATGTCGGTCACCGAGGCGCTGCGCCGGATTGACGGGCTTTATAAGCCGTATCACCGAACGCTGCGGCGGCTATTTACACGCCTGCACCGCGATTTCGGCGCCGCCATTCTGGTCGACTGCCACTCCATGCCATCGAGCACCGGCGGCCGGGACGAACGGCCGCGGGCCGATCTCGTCATCGGCGATCGCTATGGCACAAGCTGCGTCGCTGTCATCGCCGAAGTCGTCGAACAGACGCTGCGCGACTTCGGTTACGCGGTCAGCCGCAACAAGCCCTATGCGGGCGGCTTTATCACCGAACACTACGGCAACCCGGCCACCGGGTTGCATGCGATTCAGCTTGAGATCAATCGCGCGCTCTACATGGACGAGCGCCGCTACGAGCGTTCCGATTCTTTCGATCGTCTGGCCGGAGAACTTTCGGTCCTGGCCGATCGGCTCGCCGAAATCCCGCTTGAGGAGTTGCGGCCGTATCGCGCGGCGGCGGAGTAACGGCTCCTATAAAAAGAAAAAGGGCCGCTCACATTTCTGGAGCGGCCCAAGTCTAGGGAGGAAACGCCCAAGGAGGGCGACGGCGGCAAGAGATAGCCTCTTGCTACCGCACTGCAGCAATATACACCGCGTCGCACAAAACGCAAGTGTTGCTGACCTATTCCTTTACCGTTTCCCCGGGTTTTCTCCTGCAATTTGTGCAGGGCTGCTCTTCGGGAGCTGGCTGCTTTTGCCAGCGCGGTGGGATATCTCCCATTTCTCCAATGGCTTAGAGAGGGACCCGGCCGTTGCCCATAAAAGCGGCGGTCACCCCAAGCTTGGCAAATCGAGCGATCTAAACTCCCATCAACTCCCGGCACCCTCTCCATGCTGCCCATAAAGAAGCCAAGGAGCGATTGCGGCAATGAGGACAGTTCGCTACTCGATGCGCGAGGTTGGTCCATGACGGCAATCGATTTTGCAGCCTTTGTCGATGAACTGGCAGCCGTCTCGGGCGAGACGATTCGGCCGTTTTTCCGCAGCGCGTTGTCCGTAGAAAACAAGAGTCACGGCGGTGGTTTCGATCCCGTGACGGACGCCGACCGCGCTGCTGAAACCGTCATGCGCGCGCTGATCAAGAAGACCTTCCCGGCCCACGGCATCATCGGCGAAGAATTCCCCGCCGAGCGTCCCGACGCCGAATACGTCTGGATTCTCGATCCAATCGACGGCACCAAATCCTTTATCTGCGGGCTGCCGATGTGGGGCACGCTGATCGCACTGACACGCCGCGGCAATCCGATCTATGGCATGATGCATCAGCCGTTTACGCGCGAGCATTTTTCCGGAGACGGCGCCGGCGCACGCTATCGCGGACCGGCCGGCGACCGCGCGCTGCAGACGCGCCCTTGCGCGGCGCTTTCCGATGCGATCATGCTGACAACCAGCCCGCTGCTCATGAACGAGACCGACCGCCGAAGTTTCGGCCGCGTCGAACAGGCGGTACGGCTGTCGCGCTATGGCGGCGATTGCTACGCATACTGCGTGCTCGCCGCCGGACATGCCGATCTCATTATCGAGACCGAGCTCAAGCCGCATGATGTGCTCGCACTTATTCCCATTATCGAGGGCGCCGGCGGCATCGTCACCACCTGGGAGAATGGCCGCCCGCACAACGGCGGCCGAATCGTCGCCGCCGGCGATCGCCGTGTGCACGAGCAGGCGATGAAGCTCTTGAACGCGTGAGTGCTTAGCGGCCAGCTCCGAGCGACGCCGAAATGAAACGACCTTGGGATGCAATTGTCTGGTGGGAAATCCAGCGTATCCCTTACAACATCGCGCTCGCCTTCGCCGGAGCGGTATCAATCGCCGTGGTGTTTTTGGTCGGGTCGCGTTCTGCCGTGTTCAGTGCCGCGAACCCGCTGGGCTTAATTATCGGCATTGTCCTTTATGGCATTGGAGCCAACTTATTCTACACGCTGGGCTGGATAAGCGAGCTACTTTGGAGCGGCGGCGATACCACCCGGACCGAACCATTTCGTAAACGCGTGTTCCGCATCGGTCTCATCGCCTCGTTCGTGATAACGTTGTTGCCGGCCGTTCTGATACCGACGTTTTGGCTGATATTCGGTTTTTAGCAGGCCGGCTGGCCTAGACACCGGTGTGCCCGGCACGAAGGCGTCGAACGCCGCTCAGAACTGCGAGCGGAAGCGGTCCTGCTCCATCAACAGTTCATGCTTGGCGCTGACCACCACCAGATGCGAGCCGCGGCGCAGCAGGCTCGCATAATCTTTGATAGCGGCATTTGATGCCATCATGTCCCGTCCGGCGGAGACGATGAGCATCGGCTAGCGGATACGCGACGCGCCGACCCAGGCCACGGTAGGCCGTCCGATGCCGAGCGCCGGCTCGGCCTCGAGCGCGGCGGCATTGCGTGGAGCAGGCGACGAAGCTGTTGAATTGCTGAGTGCTTCGCCTTCCGCTCGCTGCGGCCGAGATCATTGGGGCACGCCCGCCTTGCGCATCGCGGCAATCAATCGCTGCCGATCGGCGTGTCGGCGGAACGGGTAATACTCGCAAAGCTTGGTGATCGTGACGTCTGGATCTATCTGACGATATGCACTGAGCGCCCACCTCGCCTGTTCGGCTTGGCCCTGCATGGCGTTGGACGCAATCGTCATCCGAAGCGCCGGCAGCCAGTTTGGCTTCACCCGAAGCGCCATCGCGGCCCAGCGTGCGGCTTCATCGTCGCGTCCGGCAATGAAATGCGCGAACGCCATGGCGCTTTGCGTCAGGAACACGCGAGGGTCGAGCGGATCGAGGCGTATAGCCTTGTTCAGGCTTTCAATCGCCCCGTCGGACTCTCCAGCGTAACCGCGGACCCAGCCGCTACGCTGCCAGGCGACGGCCAAGTTTACGTCGAGGTCAAGCGCCCGATCGATGAGCAGCAATGCGCGGTCGAGGTCGCGAAAGAAATAGGCATGGACGTGTCCCGCCCAGCACAGCGCCACTGCGTCATCCTTGCCGATATCGGCGGCGCGCTCGATCAGGCGGGAGATTTCCTTCTCGTCGAAGCTCGCGGCCCAGCCATTGGCCTTGGCAAAGTGGTGACATGAAGCCGCCAGCCCGTAGGGGGTCGAAAAATCACCGTCCTTTGCTATCGCGGCGTTGAACAATTGCAACGCCTTGGCGTTTTCCTCCCCCGTCCAGCGATTCCAGCTGGCAAGACCGCGGAGATAGAGATCGTAAGCCGCCAGATCGCCGGTCATTTCGCGCTTGGCGCGATTGATCTCCGCTTTCTCCAGTTGCGGCGCTAACGCTCCGACCACGCTGGTGACGAGCTGATCCTGCAAATCGAAGATGTCGACCAGGTCGCCATCAAACCGGTCCGCCCACAAATGGCGGCCCGACTCGGCTTCGATGAACTGACCGGTGACACGCACGCGACGGCCCGCCTTGCGCACGCTACCTTCCAATACGTAACGGACGCCGAGCTCGCGGGCGACCTGCTTGGTATCGACCGCTTTGCCCTTGTAGGTGAACGACGAGTTGCGGGCGATGACGAAAAAACCGCGGTTGCGCGACAAGGCCGTGATGATGTCCTCGACGACGCCGTCAATGAAATAATCCTGTTCCGGGTCGCCGCTGAGATTGACGAACGGCAGAACCGCGATCGACGGCTTGTCGGCAATTCCAGGCGAAGGCTTGTGCGGAGCGGCCTCGGCGGGATTGCTTGCCTCCTCGCGCACGGCGCCGACAAAACGCAGGCCCCTGCGCGGCAGCGTCTTGATCAGATCCTGCCGCGTTCCGGTGTCGCCGATGGCGCTCCGGGCGGCGTTGATCCGGTTGAACAGCGTCGACTCCGAAATGGCGCGCCCTTGCCAGACCGACGCCAAAAGGTCGTCCTTGCTGACCACACGATCACGGTGCCGGATCAAATGGGCAAGGAGATCAAAGACCTGGGGCTCGACAGCCACCAGGTTGGCGCCCCGCCTCAGCTCGCGGCGATCCATGTCGAGGGCACAATCCCCGAATAGATAGCGCAAGACTTCTTCCCATTCTTCATGGCCCCGAGCGACCCTAGCACAACGCCCCCAAAGGAAAAATGGAGGGAACGCTAAGCCAAAATGGAGAGGCCCTGAAAGACACAATGCGCGGTGTCTGACATCAAGATCGCAATTGAACAGCGCGAGGACGCAGACATGAATCCGATACGTTTTGTTGCCCGGATTGCAATCCCCGTCATCTATGGCGCGGGGCTGTTGCTGCCGCTGTCGGCGCAGGCGGCGGACGTGAAATACGTCGTCAAGCCCATCGCCGAGATGAAGGTCAAGCAACTTCCGAAAGGTCCGCTTTACTGGCGGGTCGAGAATTTTCCGACGCTGGCTCAAGCGAAGGCCGCTGCGAGCGTGTACCGCTGGAACCCGGACACGGTGAGCTACGAGGGCTTGCCATCACTGACGGCGGAAGCCGCCGGCAAGGCGTGGCTGTTCACGCTCGGGCCGCAAGGCGCGGCAACGGCTGGCGGGACCAAGATGGCTGAGATCGGACCGGTGCCGGCCATCACCGCGCCCGAGTACCTCCTGCGCGTCAACTACGGCAGTGGACCGCCGGGGGCCAAGACCCCGGTGCACTATCATAATGGTTCCGAGGCCTTCTATGTCGTCGACGGCAAACTGGGCCAGCAGACGCCGCAAGGTACCACTTACGTCGAGGCCGGCCACACCATGAACGGCCATATGGCCGGCATGACGATGCAAGTCTTCAACGCCGGCACCACCGATCTCGACGCTCTGATCATGTTCGTGGTGGATGCCACCAAACCGTTCTCGGTGCCGACCAAGTTTTAATAGCGCGGTCGGCTGCAACCGCCGTGCGTACGTCGTCAAAGAGAGGACGATAAATCAATCAGCTTCGAGCGGCCTCCGGTTCGAAAAACGACACCTCTTAGCAGACCGCTTGAGCTTGGAGCGATTGAAGCCAGACGTTGCGGCGTTCACTTTCGGAGCAGCCGCAGCATTATTTGCGAGCGAGCGCTCGATGTTCGGCGCGCCATTACGTCACCTAAAACGCCGGCGTTCCCGGCACGAAGGCGTCGAACGCCGCCCAGAATTGCGAGCGGAAGCGGTCCTGCTCCATCAGCAACTCGTGCTTGGCGCCGACCACCACCAGATGCGAGCCGGCCCGCAGCTGGCTCGCGAATTCTTCGATCGCCGCGTTCGACACCACCATGTCCTGGCCGGCGGACACGATCAGCATGGGCTGGCGGATGCGCGACGCATAGCCGCGCTCATGGATCGCCCCTCCGGCACGAAACGCTGCATCGACCCAGGCGACGGTGGGACGGCCGATACCGAGCTTCGGCTCGGCTTCGAGAACGGCGGCATTGCGTGCGTAGCGCACTGGATCGGAAGTCACGATATTGCCGGCGAACGGCCGTGTCTCCAGCACCTCGCCGGCTGCGCCGGGAACGTACATGGCGCCGAAGCCGGCGAGACGAAGGACGCGCACGATTGCTCTTGCCGCCGGCGACGCGCCTGCACCGGCCACCCCGATCAATGGCGCGGTCAGCACCACGCGGTCGAACCAGCGGTGGCCGCGATAGGCAGCGCGGATCAGCACGGTCGCGCCGGTCGAGTGCCCGATGGCGAACAGCGGCGGAGGACAATCCGGCAATACGATCTCGCGCATGAAGGCTTCGAGATCGATGTCATACTCGGAAAAGTCGCGTACATAACTTTTGCGCGGATCGCTCAGCGCGCGCTCGGACAGGCCCTGGCCGCGCCAGTCGATCGTCGCCACCGCAAAGCCGCGCGCGCGCAAATCGCGCACGGTCTCGAAATACTTTTCGATCCATTCACCGCGGCCCTGAAAGATGCACACGGTACCGCGGCGTCCCGCCGGCGGCTGCCAGCGCGCAAAACGTATCGAGACGCCATCACGCGTCTTGAGAAAGTCCGTGACGAAATTGTCCGGAACCGGGTTGGCGGGAATCGAGATCAGGCTCATGGGCGGGATTCGGCAGCTACGTGTCGCTTATAACAGTCCACGACCAACCCTCAACCAGACTGCGCCCATCGGCAGGCGCTGGGCGAATCGCTTCGAGAGATTCGGCCTCGATAAATTCTCTTATTTTCCCAACAGCTTATGGCTCTTGCGCGACCAAAGACCCGTTCCCATATCTTTTGTTGCGCAGGCCAATCGGCTGCGCAATCCCGGCCGGGCCCCTAGGGCAGGCCATCCGCATGTCGCTCAAGGAGGATATGCCATGCGAACTTTCGATCTTGCTCCCCTCTATCGTTCCACCGTCGGTTTTGACCGCCTGTTCTCGTTGCTCGATCAGGGCGTCGACGGCGCGGCGCCCGGTTATCCGCCCTATAATATTGAGCGGACCGGCGAGAACGCCTATCGCGTTTCCGTCGCGGTCGCCGGCTTCAACGAGCCGGAACTGAGAATCGTAGCCAAGGAAAACACGCTTACCATCCGCGGCGAGAAGAACGCCAAGGACGAGGAGAAGCGCGGCGACGTGCTCTACCAGGGCATAGCGGCGCGTAAGTTTGAGCGCGTGTTCCAGCTCGCCGATTTTGTCCAGGTCAAGGGCGCGAGCCTCGAGAACGGACTCCTGCACGTCGATCTGGTGCGCGAGATTCCCGAAGCGAAGAAGCCGCGTTCGATCCCGATCGGCGGCAAGACGACCGACACCCCGGTCGAGCAACAGAAGCAGGCTGCGTAAGTCCGCGCTGCAACTGTTTGACATCGGACGTCGTAAAGGAAGCGCCCCGCTGGCCGGGGCGCTTTCGATTCCGTCCACCGCGGCTGGGAAACGCTGCTATTGCGTATGCTGCTGTGTTGCTGACAGCGGAGGAGGCGACTGCGCCGGCACGATGCGGGTGGCGTCGCGGATCACGCCGGTGCGCGCGTCGAGCACGATCCGCGTCGGGATGCCGCGAAAATCGGTCGCGCGCAACACATAGCTCGCGCCTTCGCGCAGCGGCCGGGACACCGGATGAAATCCCGCCGAGCGCACGGTGCGGATGATTTCATAAGGCGACACAAAACCTGTCTCGAGTTTCGGCGGCGGAACTGCGGGCAGCGCGCTAGCCGCCGGTGCGGCTTCGGCCGCGGTCTGCGCATAAGCCGCTTCCGTGAGCGACGCCCAGCACAGTCCTAGAGCGGCCACGGCAAGGCCGATCCTGACGATACGCGCTATCACGCTAGCCCCTCCGCTCGCGGCTTTGACCGCGCCCCAATTCCCAAGCGCCGAGGGTCCATTGCAATTGCGGCGGCGCTTTGACGCGATCAGGATATCTCGCACAGATGCACGAAGCGATCGATGTCTTCGTCCTGTGTTGAATAGGACGTGACGAGGCGGGCCAGCACCCGATCCGCGGGAAGATTCACACTCTCGCTCGGGCGCACGTAATAAGCCGCACCGGCGGCCTTGAGTTTGTCGTCCAGGCTCTGCGGCAGCGCCACAAACAGGAGATTGGCCTCGACCGGCCACAGCGGCTTCAATCCGCGTGCCGTCAGCTTCTGCGCCAGTCGATCGGCCATATCGTTGGCGTGACGCGCAAGTCGGAGCCACAGATCGCCCGCGAGATAAGCTGAGAATTGCGCGGCGAGAAAACGATGCTTCGACAGCAAGTGACCGCCACGCTTGCGCCGTTCGCCGAAAAACATGGCGCGCTCGGGATCGAAGATCACGACGGCTTCGGCCGCGAGCGCGCCATTTTTGGTGGCGCCGAACGACAGCACATCGATCCCTGAGCGCCACGTCATCTGCGCCGGGGTGGCGTTGAGGCGGACAAGCGCGTTGGCGAAACGCGCCCCGTCCATATGAACAGCAAGACCGCGCCGCTTCGCTGCCTCACACAGCGTTGCGATTTCATCGGTACGATAGATGGTGCCGGCTTCGCTCGCCTGCGTGATCGACAGTGCGGAAGCGATCATCTGATGCGGGCTATGATCGCCGTATCCAGCGAGCGCAGCTTGCAATGTCTGCGGTGCGATCTTGGCGCCCTCGCCGGCAAGCCCGACAAGCTTGAAGCCGCCGCCGAAAAACTCCGGTGCCCCGCACTCGTCGGTGGCGATGTGCGACTCGGCGTGACAGAACACGGCGCCAAATGGCGGCGCCACCTGCGCCAACGACAGCGCATTGGCCGCCGTCCCGGTCGGCACCAGGTACGCCGCCACATCGCGCTCGAAGATTTCGGACAAACGCCGCTCGACGCCGTAAGTCCAGTCATCTCTGCCGTACCCGCTGGCATAGCCTGTATTTGCCTTGACGATGGCGTCGAGGATCTCGGGTGCCACGGGCGCCGTATTGTCGGACGCAAAGTTCATTGGAATTGGACTTTGGATTTTGGATCTTTGGGATTTTGCCCGCTGTTCGCGGCGTGAACGTAGGCGGACCATTGCGCTCCCGCCAGTCCCGTGATCCACTGTCATGACGCGGTGCGATAAGCGAGCGGAGTTATCGGCGGTCGGCGGCGGCGAAGCCGGAAAACGCCCTTAATCGCATCGCGAGACTTGTGTTTGTGCCCGGAATTTGCCATGTTCGGCATAGGACAGCATTGCTGTCCCAATTCAGAGCCCACAAGCGCGCAGCCAGCCGAATGGCGGGTCAAGGGCGCGGGGGTAGCCGCCGAGGCGAGGGCGTGTCGGTCGGCGGCAAAAGCAACCGTATGGCCGGTGAACGGCGCAAGGTTGCCCGCAAGATTGTAGATCGCCCGAGCGCGGCTCCTCGCGTTCCTCTCCGGATGATGAGGAAAACGAGGGCGCAGGCGTGCGGCTCGCGCCGGAACCTGATGTACGCGGGTTACGGCGACGACGGGGAGTGCGAGGACGACGATGAACGCGTCAGGTTTCGGCTTGTTTGATCCGGCACTGGAAAAAGATTCCTGCGGTGTCGGATTCATTGCCGATATCAAGGGGCGCAAGTCGCATAGGATCGTCGAAGACGCGCTGACGATCCTGCTCAACCTCGAACATCGCGGCGCGGTCGGCGCCGATCCGCGCGCCGGCGACGGCGCCGGTATTCTGGTTCAGACCCCGCACAAGTTTTTCGCCAGGGAAGCCCAGAAACTCGGCTTCACGCTGCCATCGCCCGGACACTACGGCGTCGGCGTGCTGTTCCTGCCGCACGACGCGGCATGGCGGCAGGAAATCATGGACACCTATGCGGCGGTCGCCGCGGCGGATGGCATGGCGATCCTCGGCTGGCGCGACGTGCCGACCGACAATTCGACTCTCGGCGAGTCGGTGAAGCCGACCGAGCCGGTCCACAAGCAGGTCTTCATCGCGCGCAGCCCGAAGGTCACAAGCGAAGACGAATTCGAGCGCCGGCTCTACATCATGCGCAAGACCATCTCCGGCACCATGTACGGCCGGCGGCCGCGCAACACGTCGAACTACTACCCGGTGTCGATCTCTTGCCGCACCGTGATCTACAAGGGCATGTTTCTCGCCGACCAACTCGGCACCTATTATCCCGACCTGCGCGATCCGGAATTCGAGAGCGCGCTGGCGCTGATCCATCAGCGTTTCTCCACCAACACGTTCCCGACCTGGTCGCTGGCGCACCCTTATCGCATGGTCGCGCATAACGGCGAGATCAACACGCTGCGCGGCAACAACAACTGGATGGCGGCGCGTCAGGCGTCGGTGTCGTCGCCGAAATTCGGTGGCGACATCACGAAACTCTGGCCGATCTCCTACGAGGGTCAGTCCGACACCGCGTGTTTCGATAACGCGCTCGAATTTCTCACCATGGGTGGCTATCCGCTCGCCCACGCGATGATGATGATGATCCCCGAGGCATGGGCGGGCAACGCGCTCATGAACGAGGAGCGTCGCGCGTTTTACGAATATAACGCCGCGCTGATGGAGCCATGGGACGGCCCCGCCGCCATCGCCTTCACCAACGGGCGGCAGATCGGCGCCACGCTCGATCGCAACGGCTTGCGGCCCGCGCGCTACATCGTCACCCGCGACGACCGTATTATCATGGCGTCGGAAGTCGGCGTGCTGCGCGTGCCGGAAGAAGACATCGTCGTAAAGTGGCGGCTGCAGCCGGGCAAAATGCTGCTGGTCGATCTCGATCAAGGCCGCCTCATTCCCGACGAGGAACTAAAAGCCACGCTCGCCAAGAGCCACCCGTATCGCGAGTGGCTCGACCGTACCCAGATGGTGCTGGAAGAATTGCCGCCGGTCGCGGAAACCGCGCCGATTTCCAACCTGTCGCTGCTCGATCGCCAGCAGGCCTTCGGCTACACCCAGGAAGACCTCAAAATCCTGATGACGCCGATGGCGACGACCGGTGAGGAAGCGATCGGCTCCATGGGCAACGATACGCCGATCTCGGCGCTGTCCGACCGGGCGAAGCTGTTGTTCACTTATTTCAAACAGAACTTCGCCCAGGTGACGAATCCGCCGATTGACCCGATCCGCGAGGAGCTGGTCATGAGCTTGGTGTCGATCATCGGGCCGCGGCCAAACCTGTTCGATCTGGAGGGTCTGTCGAGGGTCAAGCGGTTGGAAGTTCGGCAGCCAATCCTCACCAACGTCGACCTGGAGAAAATCCGCGCCATCTCCGACATGGGCGATCACTTCAAATCGCGCACGCTCGATACGACATGGCCGGCCGAAGCCGGCGCCGCCGGCATGGAGGCGGCGATCACGGCACTGTGCGGCGAAGCCGACGCTGCGGTGCGTGACGGCATCAACATCATCATTCTGTCGGACCGCCGCACCGGCATCGACCGTATTCAAATCCCGTCGCTGCTCGCCTGCGCGGCGGTGCATCATCATCTGATCCGCGAGGGGCTGCGCACCTCGGTCGGTCTCGTCGTCGAGTCCGGCGAGCCGCGCGAAGTGCACCATTTTGGCTGCCTCGCCGGCTACGGCGCAGAGGCCATCAATCCGTACCTCGCCTTCGAGACGCTGGTCGCCATGAAGAGCGAGCTGCCGCAAAAGCTCGACGAGAAAGAGCTCGTCAAGCGTTACATCAAGTCGATCGACAAGGGACTGCTCAAGGTGATGTCGAAGATGGGCATCTCCACCTATCAGTCCTATTGCGGGGCGCAGATTTTCGATGCGGTCGGGCTGAAATCCGAGTTCGTCGCCAAATATTTCACCGGCACCGCGACGCGCATCGAAGGGGTCGGGCTCGCCGAAATCGCCGAAGAAGCCGTGCGCCGGCATCGCGATGCATTTTCAGATTCGCCGGTGTATCGCACCATGCTCGACGTCGGCGGCGAATATGCGTTCCGCGTGCGCGGCGAGGAACACGTCTGGAATGCCGCGACGGTGGCGGCGCTGCAGCATGCGGTGCGCAGCAATTCGTACGAGAAATACGGTCAGTTCGCGCGCATCATCAACGAGCAGTCGGAACACCTGTTCACCATCCGCGGCCTATTCCGCATCAAGGCGGCGGACGAGGACGGCCGGAAGCCCGTGCCGATCGAGGAAGTCGAGCCGGCCAAGGACATCGTGCGACGTTTTTCCACCGGCGCCATGTCATACGGCTCGATCTCGCGCGAAGCGCACACCACGCTCGCCATCGCCATGAACCGCATCGGCGGCAAATCCAACACCGGCGAAGGCGGCGAAGAATCCGACCGCTTCAAGCCGCTGCCGAACGGCGATTCGATGCGGTCGGCGATCAAGCAGGTCGCCTCCGGCCGCTTTGGCGTCACGGCCGAGTACCTCGTCAACTCGGACATGATGCAGATCAAGATCGCGCAAGGCGCCAAGCCCGGCGAAGGCGGTCAATTGCCCGGCCACAAGGTCGATAAGACCATCGCCAAGGTGCGTCATTCGACGCCGGGCGTCGGGCTGATCTCGCCGCCGCCGCATCACGACATCTACTCGATCGAGGACTTGGCGCAGCTCATCTTCGATCTGAAAAACGTCAATCCGGACGGCGACGTGAGCGTTAAGCTCGTCTCGGAAGTTGGCGTCGGGACGGTCGCCGCTGGCGTTTCGAAGGCGCGTTCCGACCACGTGACCATCGCCGGCTATGAGGGCGGCACGGGCGCCGCGCCGCTGACCTCGGTCAAGCATGCGGGCTCGCCCTGGGAGATCGGTCTCGCCGAGACCCATCAGACCCTCGTCGCCAATAGGCTGCGCGGCCGCATCGCCGTTCAAGTTGATGGCGGCATTCGGACCGGCCGCGATGTCGTTGTTGGCGCGCTCCTCGGCGCCGATGAATTCGGCTTTGCCACCGCGCCCTTGATCGCAGCTGGCTGCATCATGATGCGCAAATGCCATCTCAACACCTGCCCGGTCGGGGTCGCCACCCAAGACCCGGTCCTGCGCAAGCGCTTCAGGGGCCAGCCTGAGCACGTGATCAACTATTTCTTCTTCGTCGCTGAAGAAGTCCGCGAACTGATGGCAGAGATAGGCTACCGCACGTTCGACGAAATGATCGGGCAGATGCAGATGTTCGATCAGCGCAAGCTTGTCGCGCACGGCAAGGCGAGCGGCCTCGACGTCTCCAAGCTGTTCACCAAGCCGGACGCGCCACCGGGCGTCGCGATATTCAATTGCGAGCGGCAGGATCACAAGATCCACGACATCATCGATCGCAAGCTGATCGCGCAGTCTCAATCGGCGCTTCGAGGCGGCGCGCCGGTGCGCATCGCCTTGCCGATCAAAAATATCGACCGCGCCACCGGCGCCATGTTGTCCGGCGAAATCGCCAAGCGCTACGGTCATGAAGGGTTGCCGCACGACACGATCGTGGCGCAGTTCACCGGCACTGCCGGGCAAAGCTTCGGCGCCTTTCTCGCGCGCGGGGTCACGTTCGAACTCGAGGGCGACGCCAACGACTACGTCGGGAAGAGTTTGTCGGGCGGCCGCATCGTCGTGCGTCCGCCAGCCGCCTCTGCCGTCGTACCCGAGCAATCCATCATTGTCGGCAATACTGTTCTCTACGGCGCCATCGAAGGCGAGTGCTATTTCCGCGGCGTGGCCGGCGAGCGCTTCGCGGTGCGCAACTCGGGCGCCCTTGCGGTGATCGAGGGCGCCGGCGACCATTGCTGCGAATACATGACGGGCGGCGTCGTGGTGGTGCTCGGCCGCACTGGACGCAACTTCGCGGCGGGCATGTCGGGCGGTATCGCCTATGTGATCGACGATGACGGCACATTCGAATCGCGGTGCAACCTCGCCATGGTCGAGCTTGAGCCGATGCCGGACGAAGAGGACATCAACTCGCGCATCTTCCATCACGCGCGCGATCTTGAAACGCACGGGCTGGTGGACATCATGTCCGACCTCTCCGCGTTCGATGCGCACCGGCTGCATCATCTGATAGAGAGGCACGCCCGCTTTACCGGCTCCGCCGTCGCAGCCAAAATCCTCAACGAGTGGAAGACGTTCTATCCAAAATTCCGCAAAGTCATGCCGGTCGAATATCGCCGCGCTCTCAACGAAATGAAGGCAGCCGCGATCGCGGCGGAGTAGGACGGAATGGTGTTCAGTCGCGCCTCACAAGCGTCATGGCCGGACTTGTTCCGGCCATCCACGTCTTTGCAGTATTGGATCTGCAAGACGTGGATGCCCGCGACAAGCGTGGGCATGACGAATAAGAATGAGTGCTGCGACCGCCACAACGGTATTTAAGGGCGCGCAGTGGGCAAGATCACCGGCTTTCTGGAATACGAACGCGAGGACCGCGACTACGAGCCGGTCGGCGAGCGCGTGCGCCATTGGGGCGAGTTCGTGCTGCCGCTGCCGGAGCAGGACTACGTCACTCAGGCCGCGCGCTGCATGAATTGCGGCGTGCCCTATTGCATGGGCACCGGCGCACTGACTCCGGGTACGCCCGGCTGTCCGGTCAACAATCAGATCCCCGACTGGAACGATCTCGTCTATCAGGGCAACTGGGACGAAGCGGCGCGCAATCTGCACTCGACCAACAACTTTCCCGAAGTTACCGGTCGCGTCTGCCCGGCGCCGTGCGAAGCCTCATGCACGCTCAACATCGACGAGAACCCGGTCACCATCAAATCGATCGAATGCGCGATCGCCGACCGCGCCATCGCGCAGGGTCTCAAACCTGAACTGCCAACGGAAAAGACCGGCAAGAAGGTCGCCGTCGTCGGCTCTGGACCGGCCGGCATGGCTTGCGCGCAACAGCTCGCGCGCGCCGGGCACGATGTTCACCTCTACGAGAAATTCGCCAAGGCGGGCGGCCTTTTGCGCTACGGCATTCCCGACTTCAAGATGGAGAAACATCACATCGACCGCCGCGTCGAGCAGATGCAGGCCGAAGGCGTGGTGTTTCATTACAACGCCCATGTCGGCGTCAACGTCGATGCCAAAAACCTCGTCGACGAGTACGACGCCGTGGTGCTGACCGGCGGCGCCGAAAAAGGCCGCGACCTGGCGGTGCCCGGCCGCGAATTGAACGGCATTCATTTCGCAATGGATTATCTGCCGCAGCAAAACCGGCGCGTGTCCGGCGAGCAGGCCGGCGACGGCACGCCGATCCTCGCCGATGGCAAGCACGTCGTCGTCATCGGCGGCGGCGATACCGGCTCCGACTGCATCGGTACCGCCTTCCGGCAGGGCGCGCGTTCGGTCGTCAATTTCGAAATCATGCCGGAGCCGCCGCTGCACGAAAACAAGGCGCTCACCTGGCCCAACTGGCCGCTGAAGCTGCGCATCTCATCGAGCCACGAGGAAGGCGCCGAGCGTGAATTCGCCGTCCACACCACTGCCTTTTCGGGCGACGACGGATCGGTGAAAAAGCTGCATTGCGTGCGCGTCGACGACAGGTTCAAACCGGTCCCCGGCACCGAGTTCGAGATTCCGGCCGAGCTCGTGTTGCTGGCGATGGGCTTCGTGCATCCGGTACACGACGGCATGCTCAAGAGCTTAGGTCTTGAGCTCGATCGCCGCGGTAACATTGGGGCCACGACGGACGATTACAAAACCTCGGTCGACAAGGTCTTTACAGCGGGCGACATGCGCCGCGGCCAGTCGCTGGTGGTCTGGGCGATCCGTGAAGGCCGCCAAGCGGCGCACGCCGTCGACAAATATTTGATGGGCTCGACGCTGCTGCCGCGGTGAGCCGACACGTGGCGCAAAACACTTGCGCTCCGTTGACGGCGCTTCGCCTGACCGGTCCACTACCGGTAGGACTTCCAATCCTTGAGTTAAACATGGCGACCCCGCCCCTCTACATCCTTGTCAGACTGTGGATCCACAGGGGCCGCGAGGCGGAATTCGAAGCCTACGAGCGTAAAGTATCGCGCATCATGGCGCGCTACGGCGGCGTCATTGAACATTCCATCCGGACATCAAGGACGTCGGACGACGGGTCGGACGAGCCTTTCGAAGTCCACGTGCTCAAGTTTCCGAGCCGGGACCGCTACGACGCGTACCGGGATGATGCGGAGCGCCGTTCTTTGAGCGGCGAACGCGCCGACATCATCACCGACACCGACATTCTCGTTGGAACGCTAGGACCGATCTATAACGCCTGAAAGGCGGTCATTGTAGCAACGAGGCAATTTTCCTTTGTCAGCCGTTCCCTCGGCCCCAGGGCTGTTCTTCGCAGCGTTCGTGCAAAATTCATGGATGGCCATCGCAAACGCGAGCGCATTGCGAGAAGATATGTGGACAGGCGGCCCAGTGATTTCGAACCGGCCAATATTGCCGGCGTAAGCCGTAACGGCTCCTTCAATAACGGCGGCCAATTCCCCGCCGAACGATACTTCAATGAGCGGCAGGCGCGCCTTGCGGCGATGCACTTGCGGCGGTGTCGCCTTGCGGCCAGGCGAAATTGTCGGCGCGGCCCGGCGGCGCCGCGAGCGGATCGCCACGGACCAGCGCACTCTTGGCGGTCGGGTCCTCGGAGGCGACCGGCGCCGTGTGGCTGCCAGCGCCGAGCAGGCTTCCGGCTTCGCCGCCGTTGATCATCTGGCCGCCGCCGCCCGTAGCGGTCAGCGGCAGCACCGGCCCCACGGCAGAACGCACGGTGCCAGGTTTTGCAGGCGCCGCAGCCTGTGGCGACGCCAGCGCCACGGGCGCCGTGGGATTGGCCATGAGGCGGCCTAGGTCCTGGTCGACCAGATGCGCGAGCTTGAGCGCGCCGTATTTGGTGAAATGAACGCCGTCGCCGGTCCGCAGCCGGCGAATCTGGCCTTCGAAGTCCGGCCCCTGCACCGCGTAGCGCCCGTCCTCGTCGACGAAGCCATCCCAGATGTCGACATAGGTGATGCCCAGCTTGTCGGCCTCGGCGTGATAGAGGTCGTCGAGATAGCTGATGTCGCTTGTGGCGCGCGGACCGCGGATCGCCGGCAGCCCGACCCAAATCACCGGAGCACCTTTGCTCTTGAGCGCCGTAATCATCTCGTCGATGCGCTTTTTGTACGCCTGCGCCCACTGATCGCTGCGGAATTCGTAAGAGACGATGGGACCCGGATGACGCGTATCGGCCGGGCGCTCTTCCGGCTTCTGCTCCGCGCCAGCCGCAGTTTGGGGCGCGGCTTTTCCGTCCGGCTTTCCCTCTTGTGCCTGCGGCACCGGCTTGGCCGCTGACGTTGCAGGCGCCACCCGCTCGCGCAGCGGGATGCGGTCGTTCAAACCCAGCATAACCACGATCGCACTCGGCTTCTCGGCCGCGAGCGCATCTTTGATGGCTTGCGGCCATTGCAGCGTCTCATTACGCGGCTCGTAGCGGACTAGCCCCGAATACGCACGGACGCTGCGGACCACGCCGATCTGCTGATTGTCGGCGTAGACTTCCTCAAGCCCATAGGCGAGCCAATCGGCCATCGAGTCGCCGACGACGATGACGGTGCTCGACGGCGGCGTCTCAGGCTTGCGCGGCGGCGGCGCGCGATAGGATTCCACGGGCGGCGCATAGGCGCGACGCCGGCCGAAGAAGGGGAACGAAAAACCGTTCGATGGCGGCGCGGCGCGGTAAGGCTGCTGATAGCCCCAACCGCCGCCAAAAAATTGCGCCTGCGCGCCCGTCGGCAGCGCCAAAGCGGCCGCTATGATCGCGGCGGCAACTGCCAGAAACTGTTTTCGCTTCATCGTCGCCATCGGCCAAAGATGTGTCGAGAGCCCTGAAAATCTAGCCCGAAACACCCACCTGAACCACAACGGCGCTCCTATCGGAAAATAATGTCAACGTGAAGGTGGCGGCGTGCTTAGCGACCCCTTCCAAAGGTGAGCCGGAGCCTGGATCGACCCGACCGCGGAAATCAACGGGCCTCGCCGCCAAATTCCTGCTGAAGCGCCGACAACCGATCGAGCGCCGCGGCGGGCAGCGGACCTTTCTCCACCGCCTTGAGCGCCTCTTCGAACTGCTCCGGTGTGGCGATGCCGACCAAGATCGTCCCGATAGCCGGCTGCGAGAGTGCAAAGCGCGTGGCCGCTTCGGTGAGGCTCGCGGCAAAACCCTCCGCGACCAGCGGCTCGAGACGGCGGGCGCGCGCCACATCGGCTTCATAACTCACGGCCGACCCAATCGGCGCAGGCGGTGGGCTGGCAATGGGATGCCGCGCAGCCGAGCCCGACAGCGCGCCGCCAGCGAGCACCCGGATGCCGATGACGCCGGTGCCGGCCGCCTTGCTACGATCGAGCAGCCGCCCGTAGTCCTGCGCCGGATAGTGGGCCGGCAGGCCTGATGCCGCAGATGGATTGAGCATGTTGTAGACCACCTGCGCGCTGTCGAATTTGCCGGAATCGATCACCTGATGCAGCGCCTCGGTGTCGCCTACGGCCGTGAGCCCGAGGAAGCGGATCTTGCCCGCCTGCCGCAGGCGCTCGAATGCCGGCACCACGTCCTCGAGCACTTGGCGCACCGCAAGCGCCGGACCGCCGCCACTCGCGGTGATCGAATTGTGCAGGTGGCAGATGTCGACCCGATCAAGCCGTAGCCGCGATAGGCTGCCGTCGAGCGATTGAGCGATCGCATCGCCGATCCGGCCGACGTCGGTTGCCGGCAGCCGGACCTTGGTGCCGACGACGCGGTCCGAGCGCTTGAGGCTTTGCAGCGCGCGGCCGAGATTCTTTTCCGACTGGCCGTCGCCGTACTGCACGGCCGTGTCGAAATAGTTCACGCCGGCATCGAGCGCGCGGGCGACAGTGCGCTCCTGGTCGCGCGGATTGCCGCGCACCATCAGGCCGCCGACCGCGCCGCAGCCGAAGCCCAGCGCCGACAGGCGCAGGCCGCTGCGTCCGAACTCCCGCATTTCCATGGCATCCTCCCCTGTTAGCGCCGCACGCTCACGCTATTCTGCGGGGCCGTCAATGCGAGAGCGAGGCTGCCTTGCCGCGCGGGGCAGCTTGCACCGGCCGCAGGTTTCGGACTAAGTGCGCCCCATGAGCGATACCTCTTTGATCCAGCGCCGCCGGCGCATTCGATGGCCGAACGTGCTGACTGTGGTCAGCGCGGCGATCCTGATCAGTGCGGAAGTGTTCGGCGCCGCCTTCGCCGGCAGTTGGGCGATCGCCAGCCTCGCCGGACTGGGCGCGCTTGGCGCTCACGCCCTCGACGGCATCTTCATGCTGTGCGGGCTCGCCATCATGGCGCAGTTTCTGCGCGCCGCGCATCGCGTCGAGCCGTTCACCGCCGAGTAACGCGGCGCGCACCGCGACGAACGTTGTGAAGAAGCCGCGGCGTTACCTTTTGTTAAGACCAAATCTCTTGCGACTCTGTCCGGAATGGATTATTGTGGATTCGCCCAATTTCGCACGTGCCTGTGGCCGTGTGTCGGTCGGTGGGCATCCGGACAAGAGGCCGGACAGCCGCCTAAGGAAGAAATACTACTTCCTTGCTCCCGCGACCGGCAGCCGGAGGCGAAACCGGCATAGCCCGCTCTCAACGGGCGACGCGGCTTAAAGCAACGACGGAAGGGCTTTTTTGGATCCCGGCGTTAATGCCGGTTGACTGAAAAGGCTTGTCCTTCTTTGCCAGCAGTGCGGAACGGGATCTCCCTCATCCGGACCAAGGCAGCAATCACGGCAACGTCAGGCGTTTCGCAATAGTGCGGAACGGCGCGCGTTGCAGGAGGTTCACCTCGGCGGCTGCGCCGCCGGCCGGATTAGGGAGCTGGCCTGATGACAGCACGTATTCGCGAATTTCTCAAACATCGTACCCAAGATGGACCTTGCCTCGTGGTCGACCTGGATGTCGTCCGCGACAACTATCTTGGCTTCGCCAAGGTTTTGCCGGACACCAAGGTGTACTACGCCGTCAAGGCCAATCCGGCGCCGGAAATCCTCAAACTGCTGACCGGCTTTGGCTGCTGCTTCGACGTCGCCTCGCTGGCCGAGACGCACGCCGTGCTGGCCGCCGGCGCGACGCCCGATCGGATCTCCTACGGCAACACCATCAAGAAAGAGACCGAGATTGCTGCGGCGTTCGCGCTCGGCGTCACGCTCTTTGCCGTCGACTGCGAGGCCGAGGTGGAGAAGGTGGCGCGCGCCGCGCCCGGCAGCCGGGTGATCTGCCGCATCGTCTGCGACGGTTCCGGCGCCGAGTGGCCGCTGTCGCGCAAGTTCGGTTGCGAGCCGGCCTATGCGGCCGATATCATGGAGCACGCGCACAAGCTTGGACTTGTGCCGCACGGCGTGTCGTTCCACGTCGGCTCACAGCAGCACAATGTGGAAGCGTGGGATCGTGCGCTCGCTTCGGCGGCGGCCGTATTTCGTGCCTGCGCCGAGCGCGGAATTGCACTCGCCATGGTCAATCTTGGCGGCGGTTTTCCGGCGCGATATGTGCGCAAGACGCCGAAGCTTGAATCCTACGGCAAGGCGATCTTCCGCTCGCTGCGCAAGCATTTCGGCAACAACCTGCCGAACACCATCATCGAGCCGGGCCGCGGTCTTGTCGGCAATGCCGGCATGATCGAGGCCGAGGTGGTTCTGATCGCCAAACGCTCGCCCGAAGATGAGGTCCGCTGGGTCTATCTCGACATCGGCAAATTCCACGGACTTGCGGAAACCATCGGGGAATCGATTCGCTATCCGATCCGCACCACGCACGACCGCGACGAAACCGTGCCCTGCATCATTGCCGGCCCAACCTGCGACTCGGTCGATGTGATGTACGAAAAGACCCCCTACCCGCTGCCGGTGACGCTCGCCATCGGCGACAAGGTGCTGATCGAGGCAGCCGGCGCCTACACGGCGACCTATTCGTCGGTCGGCTTCAACGGCTTTCCGCCACTGCGGCAATACGTGATTTGATCGTCTTTGCGAGCGAAGCGAAGCAATCCAGTGCGGCGGCGCGGCTCTGGATTGCTTCGTCGCTTCGCTCCTCGCAATGACGGAGCTTAGGCCGCCACCCACTCCACATGCGCCTTGATGGCCTTGCGGGCGTCATCAATCCAACCGTGCGGCCGGGCTTTCTCGATCATGGCCGAGAAATTCTGCTGCCATTCGGAGTCCTGCTCCACCCCGGCCCAGCGGCGCAACGCGTCCTCTAGAATCCAGGCGGTGTCGGCGTCGGGCAGTTCGGCGTTGCCGGCAAGCGCCCGGCGTACATCGTCGAGTTTGCCCCGATCGCCGTGCACGACCAGCTTGAAGGCGCGAAAATTGCTGCGATCCTCGAATTGCAGGTCGCCGAATTGCAAGTCGCCGGCAGCCGAGAGTTCTAAAAACACCGCGGTCTCCTCGATCGTAAAATCACGCCAGATCAATCACGC
>Ga0208849_1000538_pt1 | contig 35011 bp, 30 predicted proteins | sample NGESurdeep072012_10_FD_184470 | JGI IMG/M metagenome (GOLD analysis project Ga0208849, IMG submission 184470) | Arctic peat soil microbial communities from Barrow, Alaska - NGEE Surface sample 53-3 deep-072012 (SPAdes) | ecosystem: Environmental > Terrestrial > Soil > Wetlands > Peat ... | reverse complement strand
AGCCACAGACGCGACGATCGAAGCGCAGATCAACACAGGCGGGCGTGAAACCACGTACCGGGTGTGGGTCGGGAACTATCCCGAATGCATCGAGGAGATGATGGAAGAATGTGAATCGAGTCCTAAACACCCAATCGGTGGCATCCTAGCCGGCAGCTCGTCGCCGACGAAGATCAGCGTCGATGTCGCCCAGGCGTGGCACGCGCTCTCGCCCGGTTCCTCTTACATCTACAACGTAGATGCAACCAACTCGGACTGGGCATTCGAAGGGTCAGCGTACGGCGAAAACAAGACGTTCACGACCCCTGCGGCGAAAGCACCCGCGATCGACTCCGAGTCCGTCTCGCACCTCACGCCCACCGACGCGACTCTCGAAGCACAGATCAACACCGAGGGCCTGGAAACGACCTACAACTTCTATTTGCAGGAAGCGCCGCTGTGCCTAGACTTCGGCTGTGAGGTCCCTGAACACGAACCGATTACTCTGGCGGGCGGGAAGCTCCTCGGCTCCTTTGTCGCTCAGAGCGTCAGCGTCGATCTGAACAGCGCGGGCGTGACCCTGCTCCCAGGCGCAGATTACAGGTACTGGGTGACCGCGACCAATGCGGCAGGCCCCACTAGAGGGCAAACTCAGCGAGTCGTCGCGCCCGAAGATGGGGTTCAGCCGCTGAATACCAATCCGACGTCCGGGTCGCATCCCACCGATGAACCCGGATCGAACACAGGGCAGGGCACGGTTACGCCCACCGCGAACGACTCTGCTAACCACGGCACGCCATCGCCGAAGGCGACGGGTTTGACGAATGGGCGGAAGCTCGTAAAGGCTCTGAAGGCGTGCGGGAAGAAGCCTAAGAAGCAACGGGCGAGTTGCAAGAAGCAGGCGCACAAGAAGTATGGCGCAATCACGCGCTGAGCTGTGCTGACCAGCCGCATCCCGCGTGTGCGGCCCGCCCGCGCTCACCGGCTGCGGTCACAAGGCCAGGTCGGGTTGCCTCGGTGGTCAGCGCGCCGTATAACGATGGCCTCATCGACCACGGCCCGTTCAGGTCATGGCGGCTCTTACCTTTGCGCAGCTCGCGCGAAAAGCCGTCGGTGAGACCCCGCAGCGGCACCGGAACGCACGAGCAAAGTGCGGCGAATGGCGACAGCCGACCTGCCGCGCCACGTCCCGCACCGGGATCGCTGGCTCGGATAGCAGCTCGGCGGCGGCGGTCATCCGTCGGTCAGTGAGATCGTCATGGAAGGTGCTCTCACCGAATTGGGCATAGGCGCGCTGGAGCTGGGCGAGGAGAACTCGCAAGCGCCTTGGCGACCATCTCAAGCGTCAGGGGTCAGTGGTAGTAACGCCTGACCCCAACCCAGAAAACAGGGTCGAAAGGGTGCACCGGCAACCCAGGTTAACGCTTCTCAGGTGATGCCCAGGCGGTCGAGCAGACCTTCGTCACCGCGCCAGTCGCGACGGACGCGGACAGACAGGTCGAGGTGCACCTGACAGCCCAGCTCGCGCTCCAATTCCCGGCGTGCCGCCACGCCGATCGCCTTGATCATGCGGCCCCTCGCACCGATCAGGATCACCTTTTGGGATTCGCTCTCTACCCAGATCAACGCCCTCACCCGCGCCAAACCCTCGCGCGGAAACTCGATCTCCTCGACGATCGCCTCCACCGCATGGGGCAGCTCCTGGAAGGTGCGCTTGATGACCGCCTCCCTGATCAGCTCCGCCAGCAGCACCGCGCGCGGCTGATCGGAGATCGCACCCGCCCCGAACATGAACGGCCCCTCCGGCATCGCCGCCGCCAGATGCTCAATCAGCGCCTCCACGCCGACGCCGGTACGCGCCGAGATCGGAAAGACCTCGTCGGACAGCTCGAGCTCGACGGCCTGCTCCAGCACCGCGATCGTCTCCGCTCGCGTCAAACGATCGACCTTGTTCACAGCGATCGTCGCCGCCGCGCCCGCGCCGATGAGCGCGCGCGCGATGAAACGGTCACCGGGCCCCAACCCCTGCTCGCCGTTGAGCACCAGCAGCGCCGCGTCGCAGCCCTCGAGCTCCTGGCGTACCCGGTGTGCCATGCGCTCGGTGAGCGCGTCGCGCGGGCGCTGCACGCCGGGCAGGTCCACGAGCACCATCTGGCAGTCACCGCTGTTGCGCACGCCGCGAATCGCCCTCCGCGTGGTCTGAGGACGGTCGGAGACGATCGCCACCTTCTCGCCGACAAGGGCATTCACGAGCGTCGACTTACCGACGTTCGGCCGCCCCGCGAGCGCGACGAAGCCACTGCGGGTCATCGGCCGGGCGGGTGGGGTCGTTTCAAGAGCTCGGCCTGCAGCGCCAGCATCTCGCCGTTGTCGGTCTCATGGTCCATGCCCACAAGATGCAAGACCCCGTGGACGATCGCCTCGCGCAGGTCGATCGTCTGCTCGGGGCAGATCACCACATCCCCCAACTCCCGTGGGACACCGTCCTGGGAAGCGCCACCGTCGATCGGAAAAGAGAGCACGTCGGTGGGGCCCGCTTTGCCGCGATGGTCGGCGTTCAGCTGGGCGATCCTCTCGCCATCGACGTACTCGATCGCCAGATGGCCGTTCTCTACGCCGGCCGAGGCGGCCGCGAGAGCGCACAGTTCTTTCACCGTGACAGCGGACGGCGCATCGGGAGCAAGCCGCGCGCCAAAGACCTCCACTTCGATCATCGCGCGCCGAATCTCAAGCGCGGCGGCGATCGGCGGCGAGCTGGACGATCTCCGATCGGTCTGGAGCCTCACGCTGGGAGTGCTCGTCGTAGGCCTCGACGATCCGCCGCACGAGCTTGTGGCGAACCACGTCCTCGCCGCCGAAACGCAGAAACTCGATGTCCTCGATCGCGTCGAGGACCTCGCCCACGACGATCAGCCCCGACTGTTGCTCGCGCGGCAGGTCCACCTGCGTGATGTCCCCGGTCACCACCATCCTCGACCCGAAGCCCAGCCGCGTGAGGAACATCTTCATCTGCTCTGGAGTGGTGTTCTGGGCCTCGTCGAGGATCACGAACGAGTCGTTCAACGTACGTCCCCGCATGAACGCGAGCGGGGCGATCTCGATCACGCCGCGCTCGATGTACTGCGAGACCTTCTCCGGGTCGAGCATGTCGTGCAGCGCATCGAACAGCGGGCGCAGGTAAGGGTCGACCTTCGCCATCAGATCGCCCGGCAGGAAACCCAACCGCTCGCCGGCCTCCACGGCGGGGCGCGTGAGGATGATGCGGTTGACCTCGTGGCGCGCCAGCGCGGCGGCGGCCATCGCCACCGCGAGGAACGTCTTCCCGGTGCCCGCCGGGCCCACCCCGAAGGTGATCGTGCTGGAGCGGATCGAGTCGACGTAGCGCTTCTGGTTGACCGTCTTCGGCGCCACCCGCAAGCCACGGTGGCGCCAGACAACGTCCTCCAGCACCTGGGCCGGGGACTCGTGCGCATCCAGCGCACCGGTCACGGCGGCGATCGTCTCGGGGTCGAGCTGGTGGCCACGCACGATCAACTGCGAGAGCTCATGCACCACACGCTCGGCCGCGCGCATCTCGGGCTCTTCGCCGTCGAAGGTGATCAGGTTTCCCCGCAGGAACACCTTGCAATCCAGCTGCTCCTCCAGCGCGCGCAGGACAATGTCCTGACTGCCCGCCAGCTCGGCGGCGAGAACGTTCGTCAGCTCGATCTGCGACCTCATCCGTTACGGACCCTCAAGTGCGCCTCGCACCAGTGTCGCTACACGCTTGCCGTCGGCGCGGCCGTCAACGGCCGCCATCGCCTTGCCCATGGCGCGACCCATGTCCTTCACCGACTCAGCGCCGCTGTCTCGCACCGCCTGTTCCACGATCTCTTTGAGCTCTGCCTCGGAGAGCTCCGCCGGCAGGTAGCCGGCGATCAGCTCCCCCTCGGCCTCCTCTCCACTCGCGCGATCCGCTTGCCCGGCCTCGCGGTAAGCCTGGGCGGCCTCCAGGCGACGTTTGCGCTCGCGGCGCAGCACCGCCAGCTCGTCGTCGGACCCTTCCTTCGCGGCCTTCTGCAGCTCGGAGAGCACGAGTCTCAGCGCGCCGACCTTGTCCTTCTCACCCGCGCGCATCGCGCCGTGCAGGTCGGCTTTGACCTCATCTAGTATCGCCATCTCCGATCAGGATACGCCGGGGCGACGCGCTTGTGTGATCAACCGTCGAGATATGGTGCCGCCCGTGAGCGCCTCCTCCTTGTACGCCGACGCCCTGGCCCCGTTCCTGGCCGAGGTGCAGCACCTGCGCCCCGCCGACGCCGAAGTCTTCGACGCCCACACGCATCTCGGCCTCGACGAGGACGGACGCTCGCTCACCCTGCCCCAACTGCTCTCGCTGCTCGACGACGCGCAAGCCCGACGGGCCTGCGTCTTCCCGTTGCACGATCCCGAGCGCCATCCCGCCTATCGCGTGCCCAACGACCGCGTCCTCGCCTGGGCGCAGGAGAGCGAAGGGCGACTGATCCCCTTCTGCCGGTTGGACCCCGCCGAAGAACCGGTGGCCGAGGGCGAGCGCTGCCTGGCGGCGGGCGCGCGCGGCATCAAGCTGCATCCGCGCGCCCAGGCCTTCGCGTTCGACGGTCCCGAGATGAACGCGATCTTCACCCTGGCCGAGGAAGCCAAGGTCCCGATCCTGATCCACGCGGGGCGCGGCATGCCGCCGATCGCCGACGGCCTCGCGGACATTGCGCTGCGTCACCCCGAGGTGGTGCTGATCCTCGCCCACGGCGCGATCTGCGACCAGGGGATCATCACCTCACGCCTTGCCGGACACCCGGGGGTGCTCTACGACATCTCCTGCTTCTTTCCAATCGACGTGATCGAGCTGCTCGCGCGCGTGCCGGCCGAGCGCGTCGTGTTCGCCTCCGACCCACCCTACGGCCTGCCCGCGACCTCGCTGTACATGACGCTGCGCGTCGCCGCCCATGCCGGCCTCGACGAGGCCGCCACGCGTGGCCTGCTCGGCGGCACGATCGCCGGGCTGTTCGATGGCCACGGCCTTCCCCCGCTCACTCCCCCCCGACGCGGGCCCTCGATCACCCTCTCGGGCCGCCTCGCGCGGGTGTACGGCTATGGCAGCCTGACCGGCCCGGCCCTGTTCGCCGGCATCGCCGACCAAGCCCAGGCGATGCTCGATATGGCGCTCGCCGCCTGCCGCGACCCCGATCCGGGAACAGTCGGCGAGGCGCTCGCAACGATCGAAGCGGCGCTCGGTGCCGCCAGCGCTCTGCTCCTGCTCCGGACAGGTGAGGGCACCCGCGCGGCGATCGACCTGGTCTACCGCGCGATCGTGCGCGCCGCCACAGAGCTGCCCGACCGCGACTAAGAACCCGTTTCTAAGCGGCCGCGGCGAGCCACACGACCGCCCACTCGCCGCGCTCGCGCCGCTCGCGCTCGCGCATGCCCAGGCGCTCGGCGAACGCCTGGACGACCTCGTCCACCTGCTCCCTCAGCAGTCCTCCCGCGAGCAGATGCGCCGGGGCACGGGGCATCGCGCGGGCTAGATCGAGCAGCAAGGGACGCAGCAGGTTCGCCACCACCACGAGCGATCCCTCCGGCCGATCCCCTACGTCCGGCCCATCCCCTGTGTCCAGCCACGGCAGTGCCTGCGTGCGCAGGTCGAAGCGACGTACATCGATCGTCACCCCGTTCGCTTTCGCGTTCTCGCTCGCGGCCGCAACGCTCTCGCGCTCATGGTCGAGGCCGAGCACCGGTGCGAACCCCAGGCGCGCGGCGGCGATCGCCAGCACTCCCGAGCCGGTTCCGACGTCGAGCAGCGGCCCCGGCAGCCGCTCGAGCGCGGTCAGCTCGAGCAGTAGCTCCAGGCACAGCCGTGTGGTGGCGTGAGCGCCGGTGCCGAACGCCTGTCCCGGGTCGATCACGATCTCCGCGGCATCCTCGCGATCGCTCGGAGCCTCCCAAGGGGGTCGCACATGCAAGGCGGGGATCCCCGGCGGAGACTCGATCAGGACAGGGCGATGAAAGCGCTTCCAGCGCTCGGACCAGTCGTCGGCGATCTCGCTGCTCGAGACCTCCACCGGCGTATCGCCCACGGCTGCGTTGAGGTCGGGAAGCTCCGGCAGCTCCCCCGGCGCCCCATAGACGGCGTACTCGACCGTCTGCTCATCGAGCAGCACCTCCTCCACACCGCCGGGCGCCAGCTCCAAGAGCTCGGCAAGAACAAGCTCGGAGTCCTCGCGCCCGACGCGTACCGCGAGACGGATCACGCCGAGGGAGGGATCACGCCGCTCGCCCGCGCAGCTCGACGGATCACGCCGCTCGCCCGCGCAGCTCGACGGATCATGCCGCTTGGCCGCGCAGCGTGCGACGCAGCTTGGTGAACATCGACTCCTCCGAGCGCAGATTCTCCTCGGTGAGGGTTCCGTGCAGCTGCTCCAGCAGCTCGCGCTGCTGCTCGTTCAGACGACGCGGAATCACAACATTGACGACCACGCGGAGATCTCCGCGCCGGCCACGATGCAGTGCGGGCATCCCCTCGCCCCGCAGCGTGAGCACCTCGCCCGGCTGCGTGCCCGGCGGCACCTCAATCGAGGCGATGCCCTCGAGCGTGGGTGTCTGCAGCGTCGCGCCGAGCGCCGCCAGCGGCGCCGCGACGTCGAGCGAGGCGATCAGATCGTCGCCTTCACGCACGAAGCGCTCATCCTCACGGACGCGGACGAGCACGTAGAGGTCGCCCGCGGGGCCGGGTGGGTGGGAACCCGATCCTCCCGCGTGTCCATGCTCGGCGAGGCGGATGCGCTGACCGTCGGAGATCCCGGCCGGCACATCGATCTCCACCTCGCGCCGGGCCGTCTTGCGCCCGCGGCCGCGGCACTCGCGGCAGGGCTGCTTGGGCACACGGCCGTCACCGTGGCAGACATCGCAGACGATCGTGCGTGCCATCTGCCCGAACGGCGTGCGGGTCACCGCCTGCAGCTGCCCATGCCCGGCGCAGCGCTCGCAGGTCTCGATCGGCGTGCCCGGCTCGGCGCCGTTGCCGCGGCAGTGCTCACAGCGCTCGACCGCCTCGTAGGCGACCTCCACCTTCGCGCCGTTGGCGGCCTCGATCAGATCGACCTCGACCGCCACCGCCAGGTCTCCGCCGGGAATAGGACCCCCCTGCCCCGCCCCCCCGGCGCGTCCGCCGAACGGGCTGCCACCGCCGAAGAACGCGTCGAACAGGTCTCCGATCGAACCGAACGCGTCGAAGTTGGGGGCGTACCCGCCGGAGCGCAGCCCCTCATGGCCGTAGCGGTCATATGTGGCGCGCCGCTCGGGGTCGGAGAGGATCTCGTTGGCCTCGGCGGCCTCCTTAAACTTGGCTTCAGCCTGGGGATCGTGCGCGTTGACGTCCGGGTGCAACTCCATCGCCAGCGCGCGAAAGGCCTTCTTGATCTGCTGCTCGGAGGCATCGCGCTCGATCCCGAGCACCTCGTAGGGATCGCGGGGAGTGGAGGTCCGGGAGGTCCGGCTCATGGTCTTCTGTCTCGGTCGGGGCGCACGGGCACAGGGTCAGACTCTAGAGCCAGGGACACCAGTTCTCGGAGCGACACTCGTTCTCGGCAGGACACTAGCTCTCGGCGTAGGCGTCTTCGACGAAGCGCGACAGCTCGTGCGCGGCCTCGCGCACGGTGACGATCGCGCCGGCATAGTCCATGCTCACCGGTCCGATCACCGAGACGGCGCCCAGATTGCGTTGGGCCACGCCATATCCGGTTGCGACCAAGGCGAGCGAGCGCATCGCGGGGATCTCGTTCTCGTGACCGATCCTGACGTATACCCCGGACTCGCCGAGCACCGTCCGCAACACCCGCAAAAGCGCGACACGACGCTCGAGCAGGCTCATCAGCTCGTTGATCTGAGCGGTGTCCTGGATCTGGCCGGCCGCGAACAGCCGCGCCGTTCCGTCCAGATAGAGGGCGTCCTCGCCCTCGGATGAGATTTCGCTGAAGGCCGCGGCCAGACGCGCGAGGAAGGCCAGCTCGGTGCTCGAGAGACTCGGGTCGACAAGGCGCTGGTGGAGCATGCGCGCCCCGAGGCCGAGGCCGACGAGGCGCTCGTTCAAATACTCCCCGGCCCACGCCAGGAGCCCCTGATCGACCGCCTCGTCGAAGGTCACGAGCATCTTCGAGACACCGCCGGTGGAGGTGATGATCACGACCATCACAACCTGCGGCTGCAGCGCCAGCACCTCGATGTGCCTGATCGTCGCGGTGTGCATCGCCGGAGCGGAGACGACGGCCAGCAGGTTTGTCATCTGCGAGAGGGTCTCGGTGATCGTACGCATCGCCTCCTCCACCTCGCGCCGGATCAGCGAGAGCTCCAGTCGCGGCGCCGGCTCCAGACCCCGCCCGGAGGCGAGCATGCGGTCGACCACATAGCGATGACCCGCGTCGGTCGGGACGCGACCGGCCGAGACGTGAGGGTGCGCGAGCAGGCCATGCTCCTCGAGCAACGCCAGCTCATTTCTGACCGTGGAGGGACCACAGTCGAGCTCCGCGTCGGCGGCGAGGTAACGCGATGCCACCGGCTGCCCGGTGCGCAGGTAGTCCTCGACCACCTTGCACAGGATCAGCTCCTGTCTGGGAGTCAGCACTCCTTTGATTCTACGAGCCGCTTGCGCGAGCGACGTGCGCCAGGACCTGTGCGAACCCGGAACCTATGCATCGCCAGGACCTACACGAGCGCCAGGTAGCCTATGCAGGCGCCGGGGCCTATGCGATCTCCAGCTCCGCCTCGGCGTTGCGGATGATCTGCTTCCCCGCCTGCTCGGCGACGGTGTCAACGATGACCCGCCCCGCGGTTGACTCGCGCACCATGCCACTCACCACGACCTCCTGCTCGGGCACGCCCATGCCCCGGAACTGCACCGCGAGGCGCTTCAGGTGCTCGGGGCCGCCCGCGACCTCGGCCTGTGCGCGGGCCACCTGAGCCATCGTCCACAGACCATGCAGAATCCGGCCGGGCAGACCGACGGCTTTGGCGAAGTCCTCGTCGATGTGGATCGGGTTGAAGTCGCCGGAGGCGCCGGCATAGCGCACCGTGAGGTACTTGTCCGGCGTGACCCTGACCTCGGGAATCTGTGCTCCCACAGCTAGATCGGCCATTGCGCTCACACTCCTCGAACGATGTTCGTCCATGTTCCACGACATACCTGCTCGCCGCGCTGGTTGAGCGAGACGGACGCGAGCACGTAATACCCGCGCCCGTCGCGTTCAAAGATGTCCTTGACGCTGGCGGTCGTCGTGATCTCATCACCGGCCACGACCAGCGGCCCCCACTCGAACTCTTGGCCGCCGTGCACCATCATCGCGAAGTTGAGCTCGAGCTCGGGATCGAAGATCGGCGGCCCGACCGACGGGGCGCTGTAGACGACGGCGAACATCGGCGGCGCCACAACGTCCGCGTGACCGGCCGCGCGAGCCGCCGCGAGGTCGAAGTGGAGGGGGTTGGTCTCGCCAACCGCCCGGGCGTACTCCCTGATCTTCTCCCGGCCGACCGCATAGAGCGCGGGCTCATAGGTCTTGCCGACCGCCTGGCTGTTGACTGGCACCCGACTGGGCTCCTCTTGCGCGGGGACGAAATACTCGCTTGCTGCAGATCCTGCGTGCGGCAGTTTACGCGCACGGCGCACAGCGAGACCTGCCGGCCGGCCATCAGCGGAGGCACCGGCTCCGTCATGGGACGCACGGGCTCTTTAAATACAAAAAGGCCGCACAGGTCAGCCAAGAGACTGCCTGGAGCGGCCATTAAATGCAAAAGATCCCCAGACACAACAAGGGGGGCGCCATTCAGACGCCCCCCTCCTGCTGCTTCACCCGCCCCGACAGGGGCGTGGATCCGATCAGAAGACGAGATCTCCATCCTCGCTACCCGCACCGACGCCGACGAGCTCGCCGTCGGACTGCTGATCGGCCTCGCTGTCGCCGAGGCCATCGCTGGGCTCGCCGTCCTGTAGCCGGCCGCCTGCCGTGCGCTCGCCGGGGCTGTCCAGGAACAGGACCGTGTCGGCGACCACGCTCACCGACTGGCGCTTCTGCTGCTCTGAGGTTTCCCACTCGCGCCACTCCAGCCGGCCGTCGATAGCCACACGGCGGCCCTTGCGCGTGTAGCGGCTGACGTTCTCCGCCGAGGCGCCGTAGACGCTCACGTCGAAGTAGTTGGGCTTCTCATGGAACTCACCGTCGGTGTCGCGGCGGGCCGAGTTGCAGGCGATCCGCAGGCCGCACACGCTCAAGCCCGAAGGCAGCGCGCGCAACTCGGGATCCCGGGTGAGACGTCCGATCAGGACTACGCGGTTGATGGTGAAGCTGGACATGGATGGTCTCCGTTCATCGATGGTTGACCCCCCGCCGAAAAACTTACGCCGCGCTTGAGACGGTTCACGCGATCGGCCTCGCCGGAGCCCCGTCGGAGCAATGGGGCGCTCGAGCATCGGTTTGTTTGATCGGCCTCACCAGAGCCTGTCGGAGCGCGATAGGGCATCGAGTGAAACGACCGCAATCCGCTCACCGGCCTGGGCTTGATCGATCGCTCGATGCAGCGCCCGCTGGACCTCCGGCGGGGCGAGATAAAGCACCCCGGCCACGCAACGGCAGCGCGCCCAGGCCCGACAGATCTCAGCCAGACGCTGCGGCGCCTTGACCGTCAGCTCGACCTCGACGGGGACCGGCATGCCATCCTCTCCCTCCAGCTCTTCCGGCCAGAGGACGAGATCCGGGCGATGCAGCAGCGGCCCACCGTCCGGCGCGATCCCCAGGCGCGCGCTTGCAAGCGGGATGCCACGCTCGCGCTCGTCGCGACGCAGCTCGCGCTCGCCCAGCACTCGGTGATCGGGGTAGCAGCGTTCCAAGGCCGCCGCCACCCGGGCGCAGACGATCAGATGGTTGGCGTTTGACGCGCTCACGCGACACGGGTCGAGTCCCTGCAGGGGGGCCACCCGCAGGCCGGCTCGCATCACGGTGTACAGCGCCGGTTGCTCGGCCAGCGGGCGCTTGCGCGACAGCCACCCCTCCTTTTGAAGAACCTGCAGCCGGCCTCGCGCGGAGGCGACTGTCACTTCCAGGCGATCGGCCAGCGCCTCGGCTGTGACGGCGCCCATGCGCGCGGTCCACTGCATGATCGCCACTCGCTCGGGCGTCGGTGCGAGCTTGGACTTGGACCTCGGCCTGGTCTTGGGCTTTGATTTGGGAGCTGATTTGGGTGTTGATCCTGTGGACTTGGGTTGGGTTAGAAAACGTGAATGGACCATTTTGGTCCTCCTTGTGTTTGGTTTTCACGGGGACCGTGGGTCCCGCGGGCACGCCAGAAGGACCCCCTTGGGGATCCCTCGACTGGAGCGACGCGGGACCCCCGGCAGGTCTTTGCGATCGGTCAGCGGTGGTGTTCGACCGAGAACATCTGCGTGATGCTCGCCCAGCCGCCCTCGGACAGCCCGAGCACCGCGGCCCAGCCGCGCGGCAGGCCCATGATTTGCTCGGCGCGCAGCACGTTTTCGTACTCTCGCGTCCGGGTGTGCCCGCCGTCGCTGCGATGCGAGGTCCTCCACACGCCCCTGGTTTCGGTCATGCTCGCAATCAGCCCGGCCGAGGCGGGGACCACCTGACGATGGGCGATCAACACGGACAGGTTGCCCATCACCTGATCGTGCAGCGTCTCCCGTCCCGGCACGCGCAGGTCGGCGAGCTCCTGCGTGCCCAGCACGAGGCTCACGCCCGCGCCGGCAGCCCTGCCGAACAGGCCCACGATCCGCTCGGGAACGATCGCCGAGAACTCGTCGATCGTCACCAGCGTTCCCTCCGGGCGGCCCTGCAACGCCGCGACCATCGCCTGCAGGTCCTGCACGATCGCCGCCCCGAGCATCTGCGCGAGCAACGGCCGGCGGTCGGCTTCCAGGGTGACGTACACGACCGCCTGTCCCTTCGCCGCCTCGAGCAGGTCGAGTCGCTCGACGCTCTCTGTTTGCGGATCCAGCCAGGGCCCGATGTCTGACTCAGCCATGATCGCGAGCCGGTCGCGCACGCCCGCCAGATCGCTCTGCTGACGCTTCGTGAGCTTGTCCAGGTAGTCGTGCACACCCTGCGCCTCTGCCTCGGGCAGGCTCCGCGCGAGCAGCTCCAGGCGCATCGGGTCGAGCTGCTCCACGAGCGCCCGAAGGCTGACCTCCTGCCCGGCCCTGCGCAGGGTGCGCACCGCATGGCCGAGATAGCGCTGGGCCTGACGCAGGTAGTGCGGCTCGGTGAATCGCTCGCCGGCCAGCACCTTGTCAGCGATCTCCGTCTCCGAGCCCCGCGCGTAGGAGTTGTAGACCGACGGTCCCTGCGGTGTCCATTCGATGAATTGCCTGCCCGCGGCTCGTGCCGCATTGCGCAGCTCACGGCAGAGGTCACGATCGCCCTTCGGGTCGATCACGATCGCTCCCATGCCGTGCTCGATCGCACGGACCGACATCCACGTCATCGTGACCGTCTTGCCCGACCGTGTGGCGCCGACGACGAGCGTGTGCGTGCCTCCGCTCGGACCACCGAGCGGAATCGAGACGACGCGACCCTTCTCCTCTTCGCCGAAGATCAGCCGGTCACCGCGAAACCAGTCCTCTTGGCCTGAGCCGGTGCCGGCGACGCGGAGCCAAACCTTCCCGCCGAGGAGGCTCGCGCTCCGTGCAACCCATCTGGCGAGCGGACTCTTCGGAGCCCATCCGGCGATCAGCCGCAGGACGATCCGCCGTGCGAGGGTGCGCAGCCCATCGAGCGGACCTCGCCGGCCGGTCGCGAGCTCGGCCAGGTCGGCGCCGGCCTCGACCTCTTCACGGTGCCAGCGCCGTCCGCGTACGCTCGCGCAGAGCGCCGCGATCCCGAGCGTCCAGGTAGCCGTGCCGCCGATTGCCGGGCCCGCGAGCATGTCGACCCCGAGTGCCGTGGGCGCCCAGGTCCAGTGCATGTGGCGGTGATGCATCACCCGCACCGCGATCAGACCGATCACCAGGCCGATCGCGCTGTGCACGGCGGCGGCCGTCAGCCAGTGCGCCAGTTGATCGATCGGCTGCAGCGGGTCGGGGGCCCATTCCTGGGTGGTATTGGGGGGTGTTTCTGAGGGCATTTGCCGCTCCTTTCGTTGGGCCGATCCCTCGTTAGGGCCGGCCGTCGAGACCGCCTTGGAAGGCGGTCATGGGTTAAACGAGCGACGGCGGACCCAAGGGCCCGCCGTCGTGTTGTGCTGCATGCCGGGCTGTTCGAGCCCGTCAAGATTTTTGGTTTACGACGGGCGCTCCAAACGCTCGCCGTGAGCGCCCGATCGTGGCGCGGGTCAGATCAGCCGGTAGCCGACCCCCCAGACGTTGATCACCCAGCGCCCACTGCCGTCCAGGTCGAGCTTGCGGCGCAAACGGCTGGCGTGGCTGTCGACGGTCCGTGTGACCGCTTTCGACTGGTATCCCCAGACCGTACGCAGCAGCTCCTCCTTGCCGAACACGCGGTCGGGGGCGCCGGCGAGCTGGACGAGCAGCTCGTACTCCAGCGGGCGCAGGTCGAGGCGTTGGCCATCCAGACTCGCCGTGTGGGCGTCAACGTCGATCGCAAGCGCTCCGACCTGGAGTAACTGCCCATGCCCGAGCACGCTCTCGCTGCGGCGTAGAACCGCGCGCAGGCGGGCTCGCAGCTCGAGGTATCGAGCCGGGCGAGCGAGAAAGTCGTCGGCTCCCGCCTCGAAGGCCCGCAGCACGTCCAGCTCGTGCGCCCGCGCGGAGACGACGATGACCGGCAGCTCCCGTGTCCAGGGAACACGCTTTCGATCGGCCGCGCGAATCTCCCCCAGCAGCTCCAGGGCGCCGCGCGGCGAGTCCAGCCCCCCGATGACCGCCAGCTTCGGCAAGCGCCGTGCGGCCAAGGTTCGAGCGTGCTCGGCAGTGCGCGCGAGCTCAGCCCCATAGCCGTCGGCGACGAGCTGTTCGACGATCGCCGTACCCAGAACCCCGTCGGACTCGACCACGAGGATCGCCGCGGGAGGAGAGCCATCGCCGGTATCGGTGCCGTGTTGCGGCATCCCCGCGCCGTGTTGTGGCTTGGCGACGAGCTCGACGCGTGCGGCCTGGGCGGTCATCCGAGCTCCACCTCCCGCGGGCTGACCCCAAGGCCGCAGCGCGCGATCAGCGCCAGCACATCGCTGTGAATCCATGGCGTTGGCGAGTTCCCACCGCTTTCCGGAGCGATCCCCAGACGGCGAGCCAACCAGCTCGTCTCACCGCTTTCCTTACCCCTGGAGTCGTGTTTGACCCTCCCGCAGCGCACCGCGATCTCGCTCATGCTCAGCCCCTGGGTCGCGGCGGCGGCAAGCGTGGCCCGTCGCAGCCCCCGGTTGAGAACGATCTGGCTCGTCTCCAACCGTGCGCGCTCGATACGCAGCACCGCGGTCGAGATCGCCGGGTCCTCGCCGTGCAGCGTGAGCGCTCTAAGCGTGAGCATGCGCACGGGCTCATAGCTCTCGAGGCTTGCGATCGCCTCGCGCATGCTGACGGGCTCTGGGGGCTCTCCCTCCACCGTGGACGAGTACCGGCACCAGCGCAGCTCCGGAATCGACATCCCAGCCGTGTTGAGTTCCAGGCGATAGATGCGTCCCTGTCTGTCTGTGATCACTGTTGCGCTCGAGGCCTCTCCCGCGTCGGGCTCAAGCTCCTCCGCCTCGGCGAACGGCACGACCTCGAGGTCCTCAGGCGTCACGCGTCTACACCAGCGGCCTGCCGGGTCTCGTAGGTAATGCTCGCATACCAGGGCGGCGTTCTCGTGTGGCTCATCGGCGAGCAGGTGCGCCACGAGACGGCGGTCACCGAGGGTGACCGCGTCGCGATCCACAACCAGCACGCTGCCCGCGGCTCCGGGCAGGGCCACAACCTGGCGCAGACGAGCGTCGGGGTCGAGGTAGCGACCCAGAAGGCCGGGTCCGCTGCTCCCTGAGCCACGCTTGGCTCGTACCGACAGAGTGGTCTTGGACAGCGCGCCCGAGAGCCGGCCTTGCGAGATCGCGCGAGCCTCGGTTTGCGAGATGGTGCGAGCCTCGGGCCGCCCGTTAGCGTGCACCCTCGGCGAGGTGGCGGCGAGCTTGGGTTGAGTCGCTCGGTGCGCGGCTGAGGGCGGGGGCGAGGTGGTGAAGGTCATGGCTGGTCTCCTGGCCGGTCTGGAGTGGTCCGGGCGACTGCCCGAGGGGAGTTCTCGGGATACCTTGTAGGAGCCGATCGGAGCGCCGTCAAGTGGCAGCCTTAAGAGGTGAGCGGTGTGGCACAGCGGTCCGAGATCCCCCTTTAGGGGGGTCTCGGAGATCTGCTTCAGGCTGCTGCTCGCGCGCCGAAGTTGGCGCGAAAACGCTCATCGTCGGGCGACGGGTAGATCTACTTCGGTGCGCGCCTGTGACGAGCTATGAGAGGGTCGGCGAAGGCCGGATTGCTTGGGATGCGAAATAGAGGAGGCGGCGATAGTAGCCAGCGTCCGGCAGCCGTTCAACCGTACGGCCGCCAGGCACCCTCGCGCGGCCTGATGCCGCGACAACGACGACTGAAATTTGGCTCTGCAAAGCCGAACCGCAGCACGATGGCGCGCCGTTACGGGTGCCTGCAGCGGGAAGGCAACTGCGGCATGAGCCCCTCACGGGCGGCGGTAACTGCACGCTCGCGTGGGGCAACGGCGCTTTCTGTCGGGCGAATGCATGAGCGTTCGCCCGCCAGCTCTGCGCCTGTGGTCCGGTGCGATACCCGGCGCGCTACTCGCCGGTCGGCATCGGCGTGATGAGATCCCGCGGCTCGGCCACCGCCTCACGGGCCCGCGGGTCGCCGTGGGCGGTGGACATGCGCACATTCGGCGGCAGGCGAGGCACGCCGTACCCGCGCAGTAGCCCTTCGTGTGCGTCGCGCTCGGCCACGTAAAGGATTCCCTCCCGCCCCGGATACTCCCAGTCCGCCGGGTACTCGCCGGCATATGCGCGACAGGCGGTCAGCACTGCGTCGGCTCTGCGCGCGCACTCCCGGGCACGAGCACGGTCGCGGCACACGAAGACGACCGAGGGTGGGGCTCCGAGGCGGCGGGCGTAGCGGTTGATGTGCGCCGACCAGCCGGCCAGGAGATGGTCATAGCGCTCGAGCTTGCCTGCCGCCCGGCCGGTGGGCATACGGTCGTCGAGCTCCACGAGCAGGTCGACCGAGGGCAGCTCGATCGTCACGTCGGGGCGCACCGTCTCAAAGCGCTCCACCGGTACCCTCACGCTCGTCGAGACGGTCCGCAGGAACTCATGCGGGGCGCGCCCACCCGGCAGTGTCAGGTCAGCCGGCCCGAGCGCCCTGCGGCCGTCGGAGGTCGAGCGCAGTGGCGGGGAGAGCACCGACTCGCTTGCTCCGCGCAGCCTCAGCGGAGCGCCGTCCAGAGCATGCTCAAGCGCCAGCGCCCAGCCGGCCACGTGTGCATCGTGACGCGCATGGCGCAGCAGCCGATTGCCCTCCACCAGAGCCGCAGCCGGGGAAGGTCCGGAGATCATGCCGACGTCCTCCTCCTCCAGTGCCGTCAGCCGGTCGTGGGCGTGCAGCAGCTCGAGACCCGCAGCGGTGATCGCGTAACACATCGGCACGCCGCCACCGTCATGGCGATGGAACTGGAACCGCCGCACCAACCCAGCGTCCGACAAGCGCTTCAAACGACGCTGTGTCGTCGTGACCGCTCGGTCGGGGTTGAAGCGGCGATGAATCTGACTGCTCAGCACGTGGCGCATACACGCGACGAGTGTCAGGATCTCCAGGTCGAGCGGCTCGGGCTCCAGCGTTCGTGGCTCATGCACCTGCTTGGCCCAGCGCACGCTGTGCGCGCCATCGAGATCCACGAGCTCGCGGTAGCTGCCCGGCGGTGTTTTTGCCGGCGTTGTTCTCCTCTGCGGTGTTCTCCCCGGCGATGTTCTCGCTTCCGTGTCTGTCTCTGGGTCCGAGACTTTGCCGGGCGGAGGTTGCGCAGCGTCTCGATCGGCAGGCTTCTGCCCAGACGATTTCTGCTCACCGGCTCCCCGGCGCTCGCGATCCCAGTGCGGCTGGCGCAGGTCGGTGCGATAGCGCCCGCCGCGCTCGGCCTGGCGCGCGGCATGCATTGTCACCCGCTCGGCGTCGACGCGCAGCGGGATCGTTTCGGCGACGAACGGAGACTGCCGGCCCTCGGGCGTGCTCCAGCTGGCGATCGCGTGGTGGCGAGGAAGGTGCAGGCGCGCGTCGGGGTGGCCGAGCGCAGAGAGATGCTCGATGCCGGGGCGCACCATGTCGGAGAACTCGGCCATCGTCAGTTCGACCCCCGCCCGTGCATCGCGCACGGAGGCCGTCGCGAAGTACACGCGATGGGCGAACAGCGCATCGAGTTGGTCACGCACCTCACGTTCGGTCCACTGCGCCTCGGTCTGCCAGCACGCCACCGTCTCCAAGCCCGCGGAGCGCTTCAAGGCCATCGTTTCCGCGAAGCCACGGTTGAGCACCAAAGGCGCCTCGTCGACCTTCAGCGCAACTGCCACTCGCTGCGCCTCTCCCACAAGATCCTGCTGGCGGGCGAGCGCCGCGTCGAGCATGCCAACGAGTAGCTGCATCAGCACCGAGGTGTTACCCGCGCCCATCACGCCCAGCGCGCCCTTTACGACGAGCACCTCTCCCCCGGCGATCACCCGATCGAGGTCTACCCGCAGTGAGTCGTTCAACAGAACCCGCTTGATCGACTGCGAGTTGAGCAGTCGCGCGAGCTTGTTCACGGGAGCGTCGAGCTTGGCGGTGGTCATGCTGCGCGCATCCGCCAGCTGGGCCGTGAGCTCGGCGGTGAAGAACTCGGAGATCTCCTTGAACTCGGGTAGCGTCCGTATGCGCGCGCCGACCCGAGCCCGGTAGGAGTAGCCCTCCTCGCCGACCGACAGCAGCCGCGCCGCGTCCCACAGCGTCGAGGAGCGGTCATACGCCAGCACCGCGATGATCGCATTGCGCAGGTATCGGTCCGACGATGCCCTGATGTCGGCGTCATCAAAGAGGTTCTTCAGCGCCGCCACCACGTAGTCGGCAATCACGTCCGCCGGGGCATCCACCGCCAGGGGATTGAACCCGCATGTGGGATGGGCCAGATCCAAGAGCGTGCACGTCCGCCCCTCCGGTGCGAGGCTCACGGCCGCCTCGGCCGCGTCGCCCTTGGGGTCGAGCACGATCACCGCGCAGCGTTCGCGGCGCAGATCCTCGGCCACGGTGGCCACCAGGTAGCTGGACTTGCCCTGCTCCACGGTGCCGGAAACGGCGGTGTTCTGCTTGCGCATCCCCGCGTGAATCGACACCGGCCCCGATGCGTCGCGCAGGGTGCCCACCCCGTCCCCGGGACGCAGGATCGCGGGTGGGGCAGGCGCCAAGGGCACAACACCACGCGCGAATGGGACAGTCGAATAGTCGATCGAAGGCAGGTGCCAGACGGCCGCCAGCTCGGTGGAGGCGAACACGCCCTTGTGGAAAGACGGCAGCGGATTGCCCTCCCCACGCTGCACGCGGCGGCCGTACAGCCCAAACAGGCCATGACGCACGGCGGTGCCGCGTTCGACCAAGCGGTTCTCCGCCTCCCCGGCGCGCAGCTCGGAGGCGATCTGCTCGCACTGACCGCGATCGGCGGCGATCACGCGCAGGTCGACGAAGAACAGCGGACGGTGCTGCACGTCCAGGCCGCCGCGCAGCTCGATGTCCTCGACCAAGGACCGGTCGCGCATCACAATGTGATCGCGGCGCTCGCGCGAGAGACGATCCTCGTGACGCTTGTAAAGCCGCTTGGCATGGCGCTCGAACAGCGCCGGCGTTGGCGTCATCGCGACCTGCACAAACGCCTCACCGCCGCTGGCGCCCATCACCGTCATCAGCCGGTTCATCGTGGGTTCGCGCTCGTGCTCGAAGTGGTCGAGCACCTTCGCGCGCTTGATCAGCTCGGCGTGCTTCTTCAGCCGCAAAACCGTCGGGGCCAACCCAATCAACTGCCGCTCTCCCATCAGCCGGCAGTTCGGATAGGCGGCTCGCAACGCCGCCTCGACCATTCCCTCCAATCCCGTCGGGCACGTCACCGCCATCCAGACGGTCCCGCCCGCGTGGTGCACCTCCAGCGCAACCGACGGCTGGCCCCGGAGCAGCCGTCGCCACCAGCGACGCAAAAGCCGCTTGTGCAGCGCCTCGAACATCCCCACCACCGCCTCCGCGCTTGCCGCGTCGGTGCGATACGTCTCCACTCGCATCCGCACGTAACGTCGCCGGCGCCTGGCCTGCCAGCGTGCGATCGCCACCAACCCTCCCAGGAGGAGGATCGACGCAGCAAAGAGCCTCGTCAGGAGAACCCCATCAGGAGCCCAGCCCCAGATCGTGTGCATCTCTCGATCCAGAGCGCCCGACAGCGAGTCGATCGTAAGGGGGGCGGCGCTCGGGGGCGTGGACTGTCGCGGCCGCGTGCCAGAGGACGCAGATCCCCGCAGCACGACGCTTGAGGCTGTGGACCCGCGTAGCACTGCCCCGAGGCCACCGCCGAGCAGCCAACCGGTCAAAGCAAGGGCCACGAAGACGGCGAGCAGGCCCAAGGCTCGCCACAGCAGAAAGCGAAGCACGTCGCCTTCCTACTCCGACCGGCGACTGCAAACGGGACAGCCGTTTAGACGAAGCTCATGCACCAAGGGAGGTCAGCCGACCACCGAATCAGGCCAACGAGGGCGAACACGGTTCGGGTCGCGCCGTTGCTGTGGATACCGCTACCGGGATTCGAACCCGGGTTTCCGCCATGAGAGGGCGGCGTCCTAGTCCCCTGGACGATAGCGGCGCGCTACTGCTGGGCCGAGGCTAGCAAAGCGCCCGAAGGGAGTCCCATCTGGCAACCTCTAACTCGCGGCCTTACGGCCGCTTTCTGGATCGATCGGCTCGTTCCTGGCCGGTGCGATATCTTCGCACCCTCACCGGCACGCGGATGTGGCGGAATTGGTAGACGCGCACGGTTCAGGTCCGTGTCCAGGCAACTGGGTGGAGGTTCGAGTCCTCTCATCCGCACTCTTGAATCAGCCATTAGCCTTCCCATGCACCTGCAGGTCAGGCACGGCGAAGGCCCCCGCTGAAGTTCAATCGCCTGCCGCCGTGGCGACCGCCGGCTTACACCAGCGGCCGCATCGGGAGCGGTCTTCCTTCAGACGTCAGTGGCCTAGCGCCCGGTGTCGCGACGCTGCCGGCGCTGCATCATCATGATCGAGCTGCCTGCACCCAGCAGCAACAAGCCGGCGCCCACCGTCCAACGGAGGTCGAAGCCTGTGAACGGCAGCGTGCTCGCTTTCGCGGGCTGCGTGCTCGTGGCCGGAGCGCTGCTCGAGGCTGGTTCGACCGTTTTGGCAGGTGTTGTCGGTGTCTTCGTCGATGTCGACGGCGACGTGCCGCTTGTGGGTGTTGGTGCTTTCTGCGCGTATCCGCTGGTGCTGCTCGCAGCAAGAGCCGGCGCCGCGGGCGCCAGTCCAAGCGCCAGAACGACCGGCAGGATCATGAGCCTGCGCCGCGCACGAGACGATCCGCACCTCGTCGTTGCTGTATCTACTGTCTGTGACCTGCTCGAGGCCATGACATTGGTCCGAGTCATGCCAACCTCCCGTTCGTGGTCTGATGAGCGGTGCAACCCTTCGTCAGGGCATCTTCCGTGATTTACTTGATGATTCTATTGGAAAAGCACGATCTCCCGGCTTGTGGTTCGCCGTTTTCGTGTTGGCCCCTCCTGGAAATCCGCCTCCCGATCGCAAGGTCTACCACCCGTGCCGGTCATCCAAGGCCTGGGATCGCACCGCTGCGACCCAACTCAGGAAACCCTTATGCGCCCCTCGAGTGTCCCCGCCTTATGCGCCCCTCGAGTGTCCCCGCCGCCAGCTCGCCGCGCAGCACCATCAGTCAACGGGAAGGGGGCAGGCCCCCCTCCCGACCTCCCCCCGCCGGGATCCGCACGCGCCCCTCGAGTGTCCCCGCCGCCAGCCCGCCGCGCAGCACCTTCTTGTCGAACTTGCCGACGCTCGTCTTCGGTACCTCCTCGATGAACGCGAACTCGTCCGGCAGCCACCACTTGGCCACGCGCCCGCGCAGATGCTCGACGAGCTCCTCCGCGCTCGTGCTCGCTCCCTCGCGCAGCACCACACAGCACAGGGGACGCTCGGCCCAGCGCTCGTCGGGCTTGGCGATCACCGCCGCCTCGATCACATCCGGGTGGGCCATCACCTCGTTCTCCAGCTCCACCGAGGAGATCCACTCGCCGCCGGACTTGATCACGTCCTTCGTCCGATCGGTGATCTGCACGGCCCCCTTCCGGTCCACCGAGGCGATGTCGCCGGTGCGCAGCCAGCCGGCGTCGAACTTCTGATCGTCCTCGGGGGAGTGCTCGCCGAAGTAGCGCGCGGCGATCCATGGCCCGCGCACCTCGATCTCGCCGGTGGACTCCCCGTCCCAATCGACCTCCTCGCCGCCGTCCCCGATCAGACGCAGCTCCACCCACGGCAGCGGCACTCCCTGCTTGGCACGAGCGTCCCAGTAGGCGTCGTTGTGCGGGCCGGTGGGCGCATCCTCCTTCGGACGCGAATAGGTGGCCACCGGGCTCGTCTCGGTCATGCCCCAGGCCTGAAAGATGCGCACCCCGTGGCGCTCCTCGAAATCCTTCATCAGCTGACGTGGCACCGCCGATCCCCCGCAGGCGGCGTTGGAGAGCGAGGAGAGATCGACATCGGTGTGCTCGTCGGCGTAGCGCAGCAGATCGGCGAAGATCGTCGGCACACATCCCATCAGCGACGGGCGCTCGGCCGCGATCAGCCCTGCCAGCGGCTCGGCCTGCAGGAAGCGGTCGGGCAGGATCAGGTCGGCGCCCGCGAGCGCCGCTCCGTGCGGCAGGCCCCAGGCGTTTGCGTGGAACATCGGCACGACCGCCAGCACGCGGTCGACGCGCGAGAGCCCGAGGGCGTCCTTCATCAGCGTCGCCGTGGAGTGCAGGCTGATCGAGCGGTGCGAGTAGAGCACTCCCTTGGGGTTGCCCGTCGTCCCGCTCGTGTAACACAGCGCGGCCGCCTGACGCTCGTCGATCTCCGGGTAGTCGAAGGATTCAGACCCCGTCCCTCCCGCATCCTCGAGCAGCTCCTCGTAGCGCAGCGCGTTCGGCAGAGAGGCTGTGTCCCCCTCGCCCATCACCACGTAGTGGCGCACCCCTTGGAAGGTCGGGGCGAGCTTCGCGAGGATCGGCACGAGCGAGTCGTCGACGAAGATCACCTTGTCCTCAGCGTGGTTGACGATGTAGGTGAGCTGCTCCTCGAACAGGCGGATGTTGAGCGTGTGCAGGACCGCCCCGATACAGGGGATCGCGAAGTACAGCTCGAAGTGGCGCTGGTTGTTCCAGGCGAAGGTCCCGACGCGGTCGCCCGGCTCGACACCGAGCTTGCCAAGCGCACGAGCGAGACGATCGATGCGCTCAGAGATCGCTCCGAATGTTGCGCGCTGCACGGTGCCCGGGGCGGTGAGCGTCACGACCTCGGCATCGGGGTGACAGGCGCGCATCCGGCGGCGAATGTGGTGCAGGTTGAGCGGAAAATCGTCCTGCATCAGGCCCTTCAGAAGCTGGGTCATCCGCGCTTGACCTCTTCCTCCCGCGGGCTGTGGCGTGACGCCAGCTCGCTGTTGTGGCGTGGCGCCAGCTCGCCGTTGTGGCGCGGCGTCAGCTCGCCGTAGATCGCACGCGTGCGCCGCGCAATGTCGTCCCAATCGAAGCTCAGCACGTGCTCGGAGGCCTCCGCCACGAGCCTGTCGCGCAGCTCGCCGTCGACGAGCAGCCGCTCGATCATCACGCCCAGATGCTCCGCGTCGCCGCCGTTGAAGCGCAGCCCCACGCGCTCACCCGACGGCACGACCTCGCGCAGCCCGCCCGTGTCGGCGACGATGCACGGGCAGCCGGAGGCCATTGCCTCAAGCGCCACCAGCCCGAAGGGCTCATAGATCGAGGGGACCACGCAGAGGTCGGCGATCCGGTAGAGCGAGTGCAGCGCATCGTCGCCGATCCAACCGAGGAACACACCGTGCTCGGAGAGCCCCAACCGCTGCGCCTGAGCCTTGAGCTCGGCCTCATGCGTGCCGCTGCCGGCCACCAGGAAACGCACGTTCCCGACCTGCTTGATCACCCCCGGCAAGGCGTCGAGCGCCAGCTGAAAGCCCTTCTCATAGACCAGCCGCCCAATCAGCAGCACGAGCTTCTCCTCGGGCCGAGCGAACTCACGCCGCAATGCCTGCAAGTCGTCCACCGGTCGCAATTCGTCTGGGTCGATCCCGTTGGGGATGACCGCGATCCGCCGCTCATCGATGTCGAAGATGTCGGCGACGTGCCCGCGCATGTAGTAGGAGCAGACGACCACAGAGTCCGCACGCTGCGCCATCCAGCGCTCAACGGAGTGGATGTGCGACTGCGGCTGATCCTGTACCCAGCCCTGATGGCGCCCATGCTCGGTGGCGTGGATCGTCGTCACATATCCCACGCCCAGCCTGTCGGCGAGCGCGGCTGAGGCGTGCGCGACGAGCCAGTCGTGCCCATGAACGAGGTCGTAGTCGTGTTCCTCGGCGAGCGCAACGCCGGCCGCGAGCATGTCGTCGTTCATGTGCTCCACCCACGCGACGAAGCGATCGAGGTCGCGTGGCCAGCTCGGCTCGCGCACGCGGTACACGCTCACGCCGCTGCGCTCTTCCACGATCTGCTGACCGGGGCTCAAAGCCCGGAAGGCTTGATCGGCGGCGGTGCCACGCACCGACGTCGGCAACAGCGTCGACTCCGATCTGTCGCCGGCTCCGCGCGTGAGCACATCCACCGCGACCCCCTGACGGACGAGCGCCTCGGCGAGCTTGCATACGTGTCGTGCCAGACCGCCCTCGATCACCGGCGGGTACTCCCAGGAGAGGAGCAGCACGCGATTGTTGCTCATCCCCAGCACCCTATCTACCCCGGCCCTCCGCCGCCCCACGCGGTGTCTCAGACGCTGATCAGCCCGAGCTCATCCAGGCGTCGCACCGCCTTTGCAGCCCATGCCGCCTCCTCTGACAGGCCCAGCACGCCCTCCCCCTCCAGCCGGCCCAGCGCCTTCTCGACAGCCTCCTGGCCAAGCTCCGATTGGTCAGCTTCCAGCTCCGCTCGCAGTTGCGCGCGAGACCAGATCCGCTCGCGGTCGTCACGCAGCAACTGCAGGACGATCGCCCGTTCGAGGCTCGTGCCCTCTGCGGCTCGCGACCCTTTCGATTCTGTGTGCATGGGAGCCAATCCCTTCGTGCCGGTCCCCGGTGCTCTGCAAGGCGCGCCGGGCCACCCGATTTCCAATCGGCCCGAAGATACACACAGCTTGGAACGGCTCAGCGTGGCAGGCGCGCCGGTTGGCGCCAGGCCGTTGGCGCGTGGGCGTGAGCAGCCGCGGATCAAGACGCGGTGATCGGGGCGACTTCGCTCACTCCTGCTGAAGATCGATCCGCAGTTGACGGGGCGAGGGCCGCAGAGGCTCGCCCGTCGCTCGTGGCCGGCCACGCTTGGCCCAGTGACCGGTCACTTCGCGGCTGCGACAGCTGTAGTAGTTGATGCGCCTGTCCAGCGGCTGCAGCGCCAAGCCGTCGGGTGCCGGCCCGGTGACGATCGCGTGGAAACGCCGACCATTGTGGTCGACCTCGATGATGTCGCCCGTCTGGATTCCCTCAAGCCGCATACGCCTCCCAGCCCGCAAGATTTGGACAAGGCATTGGATACCACGATGTCGGCCGAGTGCCGGCGTCAGGGCGGAGCCGCGATGGAGCACGTGGTATGCGAGCGCCCTCGCGCGTGACGCAAGGTTCGGAGGAGTCTCCCCACGGTCGCCCTTTTCGATCCGTCCGTCCCATGTCGCAGGATGCCGGGCTCTTTGACGCTTGCCAACCCGACATCCCTGCGCGCGTGGCAGCGTCAAGCGCTCGACCGGCTCGCCGACTGGCAGGACGGCCCCTTCCTGATCTCAGCAGCGCCGGGTGCCGGCAAGACGCGACCCGCGCTCGAGCTGGCCAAGCAGCTGCTCGCACGGCATACGGTCAGCCGTGTAGCGGTCCTGTGCCCCACGACGCCGCTGACGCGCCAGTGGGCGAGCGCGGCCGCGGCGCTCGGCGTGCAACTGCAGCCCGACGCGTCGGGGCCGAATCCGCCGCGCGACTTCGACGGCGTGGCGGTGACCTACGCACGCGTGGCGAGCGACCCGCGCGGCTGGGCAGCCAAGGTGGCGCGGGACACGCTGGTGATCCTCGACGAGGCGCACCACCTCGGTGAGGATCTCGCCTGGAGCACGGGCTTTCAACAGGCGTTTGCCGCCGCGCCGCGGCGGCTGCTGCTCTCAGGTACGCCATTTCGCTCGGACGCCACGCCGATCCCGGGCGTGCGCTATGACGCCGAGCGCCTGGCCGTCCCCGACGTGTCCTACACCTACGCCGAGGCGGTGGCCGATGGGATCTGCCGCCCGGTGACGTTCGTGACGTTCGACGGCTCGTTGTCCTGGCGCAGCGGCGAGGATGTGATCGAGTCCTCCTTCGAGACCGTTCTCAGCGCGCGCGAGGCGAGTCGCCGCTACCGCACCGCGATATCGACCGAGCTGCCCGATGGGCTGCCGAGGATTCTGCGCGAGGCCGACGTGAAGCTGCGCTCGTTACGCGCCAAGGGCCATCGCGACGCGGGCGCGCTCGCGGTGGCCGCCGATGCGACCCACGCGCGGCGGATCGCCAAGCTGCTGGGCGAAGCGACAGGGCGAGCGCCGCTGGTCGTACTGCACACCGAGGCCCGCGCCGCGCACAAGCTCGCGGCCTTCAGAGACTCGCGCGAGCCGTGGATCGTGGCCGTGAACATGGTTTCCGAGGGTGTGGATATCCCCAGGTTGCGCGTCGGGGTGTACGCCACCGCTGCGAAGACCCCGCTGATCTTCCGCCAGATCGTCGGGCGCTTCGTGCGCACACTCCCAGGCCGTGCGCCTGAGCCGAGCTGGCTGTACCTGCCGGCGGAGCCGGTTCTGTGTGCTCACGCGGCGGAGATCGAGAGCGAGTTGCGCCGCGCGCTGCGTGACCCGGCGCTGCAGGAGGGCTGGGATGAGGAGCCACGCGAGCGGCGCGCGAGCGAGCCTTCCGAGCACGCCGAGTTCGTCCCGTTGAGCGCTGAGTTCGCGCCACAGATGACGCTCTTCGGCCCTCCCCAGAAGGCGCCCTCGACCAGTCCCCCCAGACCACCGGCGCCTGAGCCCGCGCCGATCGCGGCGTTTGAGCGTCGCGCAGACCTGCGTCAAGAGCGCAGTCGCCTCGTGGCCGACCTGCACCGTCGTGACGGGCGCAGCCATCGCGAGATCAACGCCTGGCTGAACCGCGCCGTCGGGGTCGACCGGGTGGAGACGGCCAGCATTCCCCAGCTCGAGCGCTCGGTTGCGGCGCTCGTCAGAGAGCTGACCCGACGCAGCCGCTCTGCGGCGACGCATTAGTCGGGACGGGCCTCGCGGAGGAACCTCCGGCTCTCAGCTGCTCATAAGCACAGAAACCAGGCGACAGAAACCAGGCGCCTCACGGTCAGGCCGACCACCACGGAGCGACCGCGCGGCGCCTGGAGACAGTCGGCTATTTGTCGAGTTGTGTGAACAACCTGGATAGATCTCGGCATTCAGGTTCGATCAGGCCAGGAGAGCGCATGTGCGCATCCTTCGGATCAGACGAGATCGCCATGTCAGACATCGAAACCCCCCAACCCAACCCAGAGCCCGACCCCGCTACCGGTTCTTCCTTAGGAGAGCCGACAAACGGGGGACTCGAGAACGGCTCGGACGGGGATCAGAGCCCAGCCCCGTCCACCGGTGAGCCGCTGAGCACCGACGATTCCACCGGTGAGCCGCTGAGCACCGACGATGTCACTCCGTCGACACCGTCACCTACTACAAGCGCGGATAAGTCCGGTCGCGTAAATCCCCTGGCACGCGGCCACAAGGGCGCGTGGGCGGCGGTAGCGGTGCTATGCGTTGCCGCCGGAACGGTCGGCTCGGTGCTTGGAGCGCACGCCATGGCGCACAACGACACCGCCAAAGCGCAGGGGGCCTTCCAGCAGGGCTCACAAGCGATCGCTTCGACGTCGAAGCTGGCCATCCAGCGCGAGGAAGAGCTCGCCGTCAGCGCCGGCACCTTCTTTGCGAATAATCCAAAGGCCTCGCGCGCGGAATTCGCAACATGGGTTAAATGGGCGCGTACGCTGCGTCGCTACCCCGAGCTCAACAGTCTCACCCTCTTGACGGTTGTGCAGCCATCGCAGCTCGCCGCGTTTCAGGCACAGGTAACCGGCCACGCGGTGAAGTCACATGCAGCGGGATCGACGATAGTGGCCTCGACCGCGACGATCGGATCAGTGACACCGTCCGCGGGATCGACGACAACGGGATCAGTACCGCCGACAACGGGATCAACGGCAACGGCAACGAAATCGGTGCCGCCGATTGCCGCAAGCCTGCGGATCGTCCCGGCCAGCAACCATCCTTACTACTGCCTTGCCGTCGCCGAGCTCGCGAGGAACCCTGCCGCGACCCCGACGGCGGGCCATGATTACTGCGCGCTCACGCCCGCCCTGCTGTTGGCTAGAGACGCTGGAGTGAGCAGCTACACCCCCATCTTGGCGGGGCAAACTCAAGCTTTGGCGGTCGAGACGCCCGTATATAGGGGAAATGTGACGCCGCGCAGCGTATTCGGCCGCCGGGCCGCGTCCGTGGGGTGGCTGCGCGAGGTGCTGGTACCGCAGGTCCTACTGCAGCAGGTTCTCGAAGGCCATCCGGGCTATGCGCTGCGCATGCGCTACCGGACTAATTCCGTGAATGTCCTATTCACCAGCGGTACCCCGCCGCCACACGCGCAGAGCACGACGACCAACCTCCACGACGGATGGACGGTAAAGAGCTTCGCAGCCCCGCCAAGCACGGGCGTGCTGGCAGACAAGCGCGCACTCGCGCTGCTCGTCGCGGGAATCCTGCTGAGTGCGCTGCTCGGCCTGCTGGTGTTCATACTCGGCACCCAAGACCCGTCGGCGCCGGCGCCAACGCTGACGCCAACGCCGGTCGAGGAGACCGACGACGACGCGCCCCATGAAAATCTCTACGACACCCTGACCGGCCTCCCCAACCGTATGCTCACACTGGACCGTGCCGAGCGCATGATCGCACGCGCGGGACGCGATTCGGGGATGCTGGCGGGCGCACTATTTGTCGACATCGATCGGCTTAAGGATGTCAACGAAAAGCTCGGACAGGCCGCCGGCGACCAACTGCTGAGAATCGTCGGGGAACGGCTGCTGGACGTGGTGCGAACTGGAGACACGGTGGGGCGTCTCGAGGGAAACGAGTTCGTTGTGTTGGTCGAATCGGCGGCTCGCGGGGTCCGGCTCGACTCCTTGGCCCAACGCATGATCGAGGCTCTGCACAAACCGGTCGAGCTCGATGATTTTGGGCCCAGCTTTGTCTTGACCGCAAGCATCGGCGTTGCCTTCGGCCGCTACGCGACCACCGATGACCTGTTGCGCGACGCGCACCTGGCTCTGGCCTCGGCCAAGGCCGCCGGCAAAGACCGCTACACGCTCTTCAACGCCAATATGCGCACCGTCATCGAGGGTCGAGCCGTGCTCGAGGCCGAGCTGAACACGGCGCTACAGGAGGATCAGTTCTTCCAGCTCTACCAGCCGATCTACGATCTGAGCACACGCAGGATGGTGGGCGTGGAGGCGCAGATCCGCTGGCAGCATCCCACGCAGGGCGTCCTGGTACCCGACGACTTCATCCCTCTGAGCGAGGACACCGGCCTGATCGTGCCGGTTGGTCGCTGGGCGCTCGAAGCGGCCTGCAGGCGAGCCGCCGCATGGGACGTGGCCGGCCATCGACTCGGCGTCTCGGTGAAGGTATCGGCCCACCAGCTGAATCGAGACGGGTTCGCCACAGACGTTCGGCGCGCGCTCCAGCAATCCGGGATCGAGCCCTCGCTGCTCACGCTCGAGATCGCCGAGACCACCGTGATGCGCGACATCTCGGCGGCCACCGAGCGCCTGCGAGAGATCAAGCAACTGGGAGTACGCATCGCGATCGACGACTTCGGCAGCGGCGGATACGCCCACCACACCGACCTGCGACAGATGCCGCTCGATGCCTTGCGAGTGGACAGAAACTCGCTCGCCGCCTTCGAGGATGAGGCCTATCGCAGCTGGTTGCTCGAGGCAATCCTGATCGTCGGGCGCGACCTCTCGCTGACGGTGATCGCCACGGGCATCGAGACGCACGAGCAGCTGACAACCCTCCAGACGATCGGCTGCACGATGGCCCAGGGAGCCCTACTGGGCAAACCCACCCCGGCGGAGTCCATTGAGAGCCTCTTCGACTCAGGCCTACCGGTGGCAGACCCAGCACCGACGAGCCTGTCTTACTGAACTCGGTCAGACTGACTTGGGTCCGACTAACCTCGGTCCCGAACCGCGGCGACTACCCGCTCTGGCGCCTCGAGTGCCGGCCAGTGCCCGACATCCTCGAGCGCCAGGAATGGTGCGTCGGGTAGGCGCTCGCGAATCCGCTGTGCCATGTGCGCACCTGAGACCGGGTCGAGCATCCCCCACACGAAGGCGACCGGCACGTCGGTCTTCTCCAGCGCGCTGACCCAGCGCTCGCCGTGGACCGCACGGTCGGCGATATAGCGAATTAGACGATGGAGGATCGCCTGGCCACCATCGCAGTTGGTAGCGCGCCAGATCTCAGCACCCTCGGATGAGACATCGAAGCCCGCGGCGAACGTCGGCTTTAGCGAGCCCACGAACAGCTCCTCGTTGATTCCCGCGCTGAGCTGCGGGCCCTGCTCCGGGTCCAGCAGCACCAACTGCGCCGGCTCAGGACGAGCCAGTTCGGGATACAGCCCGCCATTGAGCAGATGGACGGCCACGATCTCAACGGCAAGCGCACCTTCCGCTCGGCGAGCAAGAAGCTCCTGCGTGACGGAGACCGCGTAGTCATGCGCGAGGATGACCGTCGAGGTGATGCCCCCCAGCACCCAGAGCGCCTCCACAAGGTCAGCCTGCTCATGGATCGAGTAATCGTGATCGGTCGGCTTCTCAGACGCCCCGAACCCAAGGAAATCGAAGAGCAGCAACGCGTGACGCTCCGCGAGCGCCGGAGCGACCCTCGACCAATCGTGCGATGAACTCGGAAAGCCATGCAGCATCGTCATCGCCGGCCCCGCACCCGTCCGCCGCACGAAGATGCGACGATCGACGCCGTCGAGCTGGACCGTCACCCGTTCGCCTGCGAACCACCACTCCTCGACGCTGTTCATGGCAGCGATTATCACAGCTGGATCCCTGCCGAGCGATGCTGCTCCGCTGGTGGGACTCGCGGTGCAGTTGCGGACACTCGGCGCGGAGGTACGGGTATGACCGAGCATGAGGTGGTGATCACCGGAGGCGGTCCGGCGGGGATGATGCTGGCGGCCGAGTTGGCGTTGGCGAAGGTCGAGGTCGCGATCGTCGAGCGGCGTCCGAATCACGTGCTCGTCGGCTCGCGGGCCGGCGGTTTTCACTCGTGTACGATCGAGGTACTGGATCAGCGTGGGGTCGCTGATCGGTCCTCGCGGAGGGTCAGGTGGCTCAGGCCGCGATGTTGGCCACCCCGCCGAGGATCGTGAGTTGTTGGCGAAAACAGCAATCAAACAACATCGCTGCCTGATTTTCGCAACCCAAGTCCTCCAAAACGGGGGAAGACCAACCTGTCCGCGAAACCGGGGCACTCCACACCTCACCCACAGCTACCAAGCCCTCCTCGCCATCCAACGCGCCCCTTGACAACCATAGGAGCATCGGCTTAAGGACTCGTCCAGCCCTCGAGCGCGTAGTCGTTCAGGAACTGGCGTTTCCAAAAGCCGTTGCGGTCGGCCTCGGGGAGTTCGGCCATGTCGCATACCTCGTCCCAATGGTCGGTGATCGTCTCGATTTGCCCGTTGACGATCTCGCTCGCCTCGGCCGTGCTCAGGTGGTAGATGTGGCAGCGCTCGACGCAGCCCGCGACCTGGCTGTCTTTGAAGCCGTCGTCCGCACCGATAATCATCGCCTGCCCGACTGCCCCGACGTTGCGGACCTGAGGACAGATGTCATAGGCAGGCGTAAGCGTCAGCATCTCTCCATCCCAGAACGCAGCATGGTTGCGCGCGTGATCGTCGATGTTTCCGACGAGGATATTGAAAGTGATTCTTGCGAACAGCTCCTTCAGCGTCGCTGCTGGGCCTGTGAAGGATTCACGGATGATCTGTGCGAGATCGGCGTAGCTCGCCCAGCGCCCCGCCAGCTCGTTTAGGCCAAGCATCGTCAGCGCCGATACCACGGCTCGCCGCTCGCCGCTCCCGGGGATGCGGTCGAAACGTTCGATCAGCAGAGCCTTCCGTCCCAGCACCTCAGTGAGCTCAACCGGAGCCGCGTTTAGCCCGGCCCGGCGGGCGAGCTCCATCGCGACGTACTCGCCTTGGACCATCGCGATTGTGTCGCTGCTTGAGGAGAACTTCGCGATCAGTCTCCTATCGACGTCGTCGATCAGTGCCTTCGGGCGTGCACCACCCATCGAACTCCCGTGGAGAAGCGCATCGTCGAGCGCGGGCGAGAGCGGGATGCCTTCATCGACACGTTGCGCGGAACTCGCAAGTTCGCTAAGAGTGGCGGCCTCCCGCTCGCGTGGGACGTACACCTCGGAGGACTCTTGGAAGTCGAGCGCGCCGCTCCGGTCAGACCCCGACCAAAGCAGGAACGTCATCAGACCCAAATCCGCCGGGTCCGTCTCGGCTGCGGCCGGTGCACCGATCAGCCGGTTCATGATCACCCGCTGACCCCACGAGTCCGGACGCCCATCCAGGATGCACCCCGGCGCATCGAGCTCAGGCAGAGGCCTGATGCGTTTCTCGACCAGCGGCAGCTCTGGGGTGTAGAGGGAGATCGCGTCGTCGCGCTCCAAGTAGCTACGGCCGTAAACGAACGTGGATTCGCCGCCCTCCTCGTCGAGCCGACCCGCGACCACCGGCTCAGTCGCGCCGGGCAGCCAAACCCAGACAAATGCCTGCGTCGGCGCCTCAGAAGGCATTGTCTAGGTCCCGTGCCCGCTTCCGCACAGCGCTGGGCAGCAAGACCGGACGACGACGAGTGCGGACCGCCTCATCCGCTAGCCGCTCGCGATCGCTGTAGAACAACGGCACCCCGACGAGCGCCGCTACATCAAACGCAGTGCCCAGCGAGACCGACGGATCGCCGTGTTCGACCTTCTGCAGGGTGCCAGTGCTGACGCCGGCCCGCTCGGCTAGCTCACGCACTGACCAGCGCCGCTCAAGCCGAGCCTGGCGGATCTCTGCCCCCAAGAGCCCAGCCGCGTACGTGACTGTCCTCGAATATGCGTGTCGAACCTTTGCCATGTATCAATAAGATAGCACCGATATCCTTTGGTCTCTATATATCGGCACATCACCTTCCTTACCTAAGCCAGCGCACACAGGCACGAGGGATGTCCCTCGCACTGGTCGCGCCCTTGGTGGGCCGCTGTTGACAGGGTTCATCTGCGCGAGCATGACGTCGACGAACGGTCGGCTCGCTGCTCTCGCCCGCCATGAGCAGCCGTCGCACCCTGCTCATCACCATGACCAGCAACGGCGACGCCGCCGATCGCGTTGCTGACGAGTTCAAAGCGCGCCCAGGGCACCATTCGGTTGACGTCCGGAGAGTCGGTTGGCGCGAGACGCTGCCGTCAAAACAGTACCGATTTGGTACCGCACGGAGATTTTGGAGTCGCTTGCTTGGACTTAATCCAGGGAATTGCTCGTATCGGGGAGACAGGTTCACAATCCACTAAACACGCGGCTTTTTGGGTCCCCGCGTCCAGTTTACGTCCCTGAGCCGGCGTCAAGACCGAGCTTCGAGTCGTTCCGGACCAGGCTGAAGCCGAGATGCGTCTCAGGTACGCAGACCGGTTGGGGGCGCAGGCGGGTCGCGGTGGGTGGTCGGTGGGCGCACAGGGTCGGCGCCTTGGATGACGCTGCCCTCGCGGAACAGGCAGAGCGCCTGGTGATCCGGCCGGGCGGCGCTCGGATACAGCACACCGCGATAGCCCCTGCTGTGCAGTTGCTCTCCGGCGGCTTGGAAGGACGCCCACGTCGGCCGCCCGGGCCTGGGCGTCGGAAGACCGAGGCCGGCGAGCTTCGCCGGCGTGGAGAGATCGGCGATGTCGTTCACGGCGATCGTCCAGCGCCACAGGTCACGCGGCATACCGTGAGTCGGCGGCAGCGCGATCTCCGCGAGCACCCGGTACCACTCCGCCCACGCCGTCTCCTCCTCGTCGGCGAGATAGATCGCCGCGAGCGTCTCACCTTGCTGCCAGCGGCCACTGGAAGGCGGAGAGGCCAGCCACAAGGGATCGGAGCCGTAAGGAGTCTGGCGCCACCACGAGCCAGCGACCGACACACGCTGAACGCGAGACGCCACCGCAATGGCCTACGAGAAAGGAGCCTCTTCGAGCGCGGAGACCAGCTCCGCAACGCTCATGTAATCCCCGCCGGCGATGACGTCGATCGGCTTGCGCTCTCCCAGCGCCGACACGGGCTTGCGCAACCACACCGCGATATAGGAGGGCTCCATCACCCTCGCCAGCCGCTCAACGAGCGCCGAGAGCTCGATCAGACGCTCAGCCCGCTCACCCGTCGGAGAGCGCGTATGTGCAAGCCACGCCCGCGCCGTGCTCCGAGCCACACCGGTCGCTCGAGCGATATCGGCATCCGTCAGCTGCGCGATCTCATGCAGATAAACCGCCTCGCGAATCAACGGTCGCGGAGCCAGAACAGGAGAGGACATTACTGCAATGTAGCATCATTGCAGCACGATTGTCGCAGATCGAGTGCCCCCGTTCCTGGCCGACGAGTTCGATCTTCTGCTCGGCGCGCTACAGCCGTTTGAGCCGGTGCCCGACATAGGCACGCTCGTCGCGTACGTCAAGGAGAAGTGATCTTCAAGGCCGTCCTGCTCTCTGAGCAGACTGCTACAGCGGTCAGCGAGCGGCTAAAAGTCGTCATTTGCGACCGAGCGCGCGATCTCCGCCGGTTCGTGCTGTATGTACTTCTGTTGGCCCCTGGCCGTCGCCGCTTTCTTAAGGGTCGACGACGACGCAGGGGAAACCAGCAAACGAAAGGGGATGCCCATCGTGGCTCCCACCATCCACCGCTCCGGCAACATCGTGCCGGTCAGCGGTATCTACAAGGTAGTTGACGCGCTCGGGGTCGGAGTCGGCCGCGAGGTCACGTGCGAGGAAGGCGAGGTCTTTCCTCCGACTATGCACTCTCGTGAGCACGGCTTCGTGCTGGTGCGGCAGACGGTCCACGAGGGCTAGCACTCGCCGCAGTATGGGTCGTCGGTCGGACGGTTTTGACCGGCGACCCATGCGGGCGCATCGAAGTGGGCTAGGAGCCACGTGTCGTCAAGGACATCGGCTCGCAGGGATCGCCCGGTGGCCTCAGCCATCCTGAGCAGCATCTCGGCATTGGAGGCGTGAACCTGTTGCACCATCGGCTCATCTGACTTCAACTGCTCCCAGAGTCGTCCGACCTCCACGCCGCGCATGAAATCTGAGCCGTGGGTATCCAGGGCAAGCACCAGGGAGTGTCCGTGCGCTTCCATCTCCCATCCCCAGTTCGGGCTCTTCGTCGGCGATCCTCCCTATGCAGGCGATTGGCTAACGCTTCAGCCCGAATTGGAGCCCGCCGCGTCCGCAGTAGATCGCGAGTCACAGCCAAACAGGAAGATGCTATCTTTGTACGTACATCGATACGCACATGAGAGGAACACGACGATGAGCACGATTGGCGTCCGTGAGCTTGCCAGACACGCAAGCTCGATCATCAACGACATCGAGCAGAACAAGGAGCCGGCCCTGATCACCC
>Ga0208849_1000537_pt1 | contig 35018 bp, 31 predicted proteins | sample NGESurdeep072012_10_FD_184470 | JGI IMG/M metagenome (GOLD analysis project Ga0208849, IMG submission 184470) | Arctic peat soil microbial communities from Barrow, Alaska - NGEE Surface sample 53-3 deep-072012 (SPAdes) | ecosystem: Environmental > Terrestrial > Soil > Wetlands > Peat ... | reverse complement strand
CATTCATTTGAACCGGGCCAGACACTGATCGACATCATCAACCGCGCTGGCGAGCGGATTCCTCAGGTTTGCTACCACCCCCAGCTCGGCCCCATCCAAACCTGCGACACCTGCATGGTTGAAGTCGACGGCAAACTGGTTCGCGCGTGCGCCACATCCCCTTCAGAGGGAATAATCGTCGCAACGGCCTCGCCCCGCGCCGCCAGCGCTCAGCGCGAGGCCTTCGATCGGATCCTCGGAAACCATCTTCTCTATTGCACCGTCTGCGACAACAACAATGGCAACTGCACCGTGCACAACACTACAAAGCTCCTCGCGATTGAACACCAGCAGACTCCCTACGCTCCCAAGCCCTACCCGAAAGATTTCTCCAACCCCTTCTATCGCTACGATCCCGATCAGTGCATTCTCTGTGGCCGCTGTGTTGAAGCTTGCCAAAACCTGCAAGTGAATGAAACCCTCAGCATTCGTTGGGAAGACGAACATCCACGCGTACTTTGGGATGGGGGAGCGGCCATCGGCGAATCGAGCTGCGTATCCTGCGGTCACTGCGTCACGGTCTGCCCTTGCAATGCGCTCATGGAAAACTCCATGCTTGGCGAGGCCGGCTACTTCACCGCACTTCCCGATCCCGCACTCGAGGGAATGATCGATGTTGTGAAGGAGATCGAGCCTGAGATCGGTTACGGTTCGATTCTCGCGCTCTCTGAAATCGAAGCCGCCATGCGCGAGTCGCGCATCAAGCGAACTAAAACTGTTTGCACTTACTGCGGCGTCGGCTGCAGCTTCGATATATGGACGCGTGACCGTCACATCGTGAAAGTTGAGCCACTCGATGGGCCAGCGAATGGCGTTTCAACCTGCGTCAAGGGCAAATTCGGCTGGGGATTCATCAACAGCGACGAGCGGCTCACCAGCCCTCTAATCCGCGAGGATGGAAAATTTCGCAAAGCCTCCTGGGACGAAGCTCTTTCGCTCATCGCCCGGCGATTCAGTGAAATCAAGGCCGCCTCCGGTCCCGATTCGCTCGCCTTCATCTCTTCGTCTAAGTGCACCAACGAAGAAAGCTATCTGATGCAAAAGCTGGCTCGCGCTGTCATCGGCACCAATAATATGGATAACTGCTCGCGTTACTGCCAGGCGCCCGCGACCGTTGGACTCTGGCGCACTGTTGGATACGGCGGCGATTCGGGATCGATCAGCGACATTGAGCAGGCTGACCTGGTCATCGTCATCGGCAGCAACACCGCGGAAAGTCATCCGGTCCTCGCAACACGCGTCAAGCGCGCCCATAAACTGCACGGGCAAAAGCTCATCGTTGCCGACCTCCGCGAGCATGAGATGGCCCGTCGCGCTGACGTATTCCTCCATCCCAAGCCCGGCACCGATCTGATCTGGCTTTCCGCCGTCACGCGTTATCTCTTCGACAATGGCCTCGCCAAAACCGCTTTCATCGATCAGTGGGTCAACGGAGCGAAAGACTACATCACGAGCCTCGCCTCATTCACGCTGGAGATGGCCAGCCAACGCACCGGACTACCGCGTGAAACTTTAATCAAAGTGGCGCACATGATCGCCGAAGCCGGCAGCGTTTGCGTCCTGTGGGCCATGGGCGTCACGCAGCACATCGCCGGCTCTGATACGTCCACCGCCATTTCCAACCTCCTGCTCGCCACCGGCAATTACATGCGCCCCGGCACTGGCGCTTACCCACTGCGCGGCCACAACAATGTGCAAGGAGCCAGCGATCACGGCGCCATGCCGAATTTCTTCCCGGGCTATCAGCGAGTCGACGATCCAGTCATTCGCAAGAAATTTGAGCGTGCGTGGCATGTTGCGCTTCCTCCCGATCCCGGCTTGAACAACCATCAGATGATTGACGCCATCAACGATGGCCGCCTCAAGTCCATGTATGTCTTCGGCGAAGAAATGAGCATCGTCGACTCCAATGCGAATTACGTCGGCGATGCGCTTTCAAAACTGGACTTCTTTGTCATGCAGGACATTTTCTTCACCGAAACCTGCCGCTACGCCGATGTTGTTCTGCCCGCCAGCCCAAGCCTGGAAAAGGAAGGCACGTTTACCAGCACCGAGCGCCGCATTCAGCGCCTCTACAAAGTACTCGACCCGCTCGGCGACAGCCTCCCGGATTGGCAGATCATTCAGCAGATCGCCAATCGGCTCGGCGCCAATTGGCAATACGCTCACCCATCGGAAATCTGCGCTGAGATCGCCTCGCTAACCCCGATCATGGCCGGCGTTACTTATGAACGCCTGGAAGGCTACAAGTCACTGCAATGGCCCGTCGCCGCGGATGGCTCCGACCAGCCTCTTCTTTACACAAAACAATTTCAAATACCCGATGGAAAGGCTAAATTTTTTCCACTTGACTGGAATGAGCCGAGCGACCAACAGGACGCAACATACGATCTTCATCTGAACAATGGCCGCCTCCTCGAGCACTTCCACGAAGGAAACATGACCTATAAAACAGAAGGAATCCGCGAAGCAGTTCCTTCGACATTTGTAGAGATTTCGCCTGACCTTGCCGCAAGCCGCGGCATTCAGAGCGGGAGCCTCGTCGAACTGACCTCGCGGTATGGCGCCGTCCGCGTTAGTGCGCTGGTCACCGATCGCGTGAAGGGAACGGAACTTTACATGCCGATGAATTCCATCGAGGAGACGGTAAATCGCCTCACCAGCAGCCACACCGACAAGGTCACCAGCACTCCTGCATATAAGGAGGCAAGCGTCCGCATGGAATTGATTCATGCCAACGGCGCCTCCCCGCTTCCGCGCGGAAATTCACGCTTCGGTCATCCCACGCCGCAACTCGGAGTCGAAGTGGAACGCAAGTGGAAGCGCAGCGACTACTGCGCCCCCGGTGACCTTGTCCAGATTCAAACGAAGTGAATGGAGAGAAGACGATGGCTCAACCGATCCCGCTTGAACTGCCGCCGCGCGATCCCCGCAAAGAACTTCTCGACCGCCTCGAAAGCGCTCCGTTGGAGCATGCCGAAGCCTTGCTAGACGCCTTCGATCTGCTGGAGGGGCTACACCAGGCAGGCGCCCTCCAAACACTTCGCGGCACAATCAGCGCCAGCGACGAAATTATCGAGCGCGGAGTCGACGCTGCCAAATCACCCGCCGGGACGCGCGCGCTGCGCAACCTGCTGATCCTCGGCCAAATCCTCAGCTGCATTGACCCCGACCTCCTCAAGTGCATCGCGACCGCAGCCGGCGAGACCCTGGGCAGCGAGCGCAAACCCGCCATCGAGCCGCCGGGCCTCCTCGCGCTCCTGAGCGAATTCCGTCGGCCAGAACTGCGTCGCAGCGTCGCATTCCTCAATAAATTCCTGGAAGCTCTAGGTGTTCAATTGAAAAATGCCGGTTCAACTCGCCCGCAATCCTGAGCGCAGTCGAACGATTAAGGATCGTAGGGGATCGAGCACGATTGCTGTGCAAGCCACCAGCGAGCGGCTGCTGGGTGCGGCGCATGGTGGGCGAGGCGGGACTCGAACCCACAACCCTCAGCTTAGAAGGCTGATGCTCTATCCACTTGAGCTACTCGCCCACGCTCTTCATTGTAACTTTTTCGTCGCCAATTCGGCATTTGAGCGCAGCCCCGCGAACCTGCAACGACAGCGGTTTCTGATACTTGAATATTTCAATGTTCACGTCAGAGCCAGATACTCGTGCGCCAGCCGCACCACCATCGATCCCTCGCCTACAGCGGACGCCACGCGATTCATCGCGCCCGCGCGAAAATCTCCCGCGGTAAATACGCCGGGAACTATGCTCGGCGAGCCGATCGATCAGATCCATCGCTGTCACCCACGCGTGCTTTCTTCGTTCGCAACGATGTTTGTTTTGCCCCGCTCCAAGGTAGTAGACAGATTGCCGACTGGAGAACTAATTCGGCAAGCTCGATTAGTCGTTCCGAGTGTTCACTTCCGTCACACTCTGAAGGTAACGGATGACGGCGGCCTCGGCCCAGTGAACACCGTCTGCGGATCGGCGGCTGAGGAAAGCGCAGTGGCCTCCGTGGCGCGGCTCGATGAATTCGATGTGCGGATTGGCAAGGATTCGCTCGCGAGTTTCGGGAATGAGATGAATGAATGGATCGTTCTGCGCGCGAAGAATGAGCGCGGGAACCGCAATGCCATCTATGACCCGGGCGCTGGCGGCGCGGTAGTAGTAGTCGTCGGCATCGCTGAAGCCGCAATGGGGCGCGACAATCTTCTGGTCGAACTCCCGGATCGAACGCACGGGACCGATGTTATCGTTCCGATAGACGCCTGGAAACAGCGCGGCTTTGTGGCGGAAGTGCTGCATCAACGCGCGCAGAAAATGGCGCTCGTAAATCAAGTTGGATGTCTCGTGCAGCGCGTCGGCACAGGCGACGAGATCGATGACCGGGCAGACCGTGGCCACGGCAACTAGCGGCCGGCGAGCGCCCCATTCTCCCGCGAGCTTCAGCACCATGTTGCCGCCCATGGAGTAGCCGACCAGCGCCACGCGCTCCAGCCCAAAGCGCTCAGTGAAATGACGAATCACGGCACCCACATCGCCCGACCGGCCGGAGTGGTAGAGCGTAGGCGTCAGCGCTTCTGATCCGCCGCAATTCCGCATGTTCATGCGCACGACGTTCATTCCGGCGTCCCAGGCCCGCACTGCCACGCCACGAATGTAGCGCGAGTTAGATGAGCCATTGAGTCCGTGCAGCAGCACGGCAGTCAATCTCGCTGCGCGCACCGGCTCGGGCTGCCAATGGCAATGGCACAGAACGCGGCTGCCGTCCGCTGGGTCCACTTCGACGGTTTCCGCCTCGGAGGGCAGCGTAAAGGCAGGGCGAGGTAGAAAATTGCCGACGATAGTTTGAAGATGGCCGTTCGTGAGCCAGGGATGTGGCTCGAATGAGGTCAGCCAACTCGGTGGCGCCTCAGTTTCCTCAACGAGCGTTTCTGCCGGTGTCACAGAGGCTTTTCCCCTGAATGCGAAAGTTCAGCCATCACTATCATCGGCCCTTAGGCTTTTTCGGGGGAACTTTTTGGGGCGGCTAGTGGGGATCGAACCCACGACATCCTGAGCCACAGTCAGGCGTTCTGCCGCTGAACTATAGCCGCCGTCTACCCTTTCGATTGTAGCATCGAAGCAGTGGGCAAAGGACCCGCCGCAGAGGAGCCAAAGTGCCGCAGCGCCAATCAGATGCGTCCTCCGAAAACGCCGCTCTGTTGGCTGGCGCGGCTGCTGCTCCGCCGCAGGGCGCCACCAATCCCACGCCACTAGGCGCCGCCAATCCCACGCCGAAGAGCGCCGCCAATCCTGCGCCAAAGGGCGCCGCCAATTTCGATCGCTGGAATCGCGGCGCGTGGATATTCCGCGACGAAACGCTGCGCAAGCACGAGATTCTGCTCGATGAGGCCTTCCCCATACCCGGAACCCGTATCCGCTTCGGCCTCGATGCAATCGTTGGCCTTGTTCCCGGCATCGGCGACGTCCTGGCGGGCCTCGCCTCCATTGTGTTTCCGCTCGCCGGTTGGATTCGCGGCCTGCCCTACATCGCCTTGGTCCGCATGGTGGCGAACCTCGGTATCGGCGTGCTCGTCGGATCCATTCCGCTTCTCGGCGACGCCTTTGACATCGCATGGAAAGCCAACCGACGCAACTACCGCCTGCTCACGCGCCACCTCGGCGAGCCTCGCCGGCACACTGGTCGCGACTGGGCCTTTCTTCTGCTCCTCGTCGCCATTCTCGGCCTGGTCTTCGCTATCCCCGTGTTGCTGGTGCTGTGGCTGGTCGCATGGTTGCTGCGCCAATAGCGGATCGGACAAACAGTTCAACCGGAACTCAACGGATCGACCATTTGAGCCCCACAAAAACCGCGTTACAATCGATAAAGGTTATCGGGGCGTAGCGCAGTCTGGTAGCGCATCTGCTTTGGGAGCAGAGGGTCGGGGGTTCGAATCCCTCCGCCCCGACCATCATAAATTATTGATTTTTCAAGCGATATGGCCGTTTCCGGCCACGCATCTGCTCTTTGCCGCTACACCACTGTAGTCAATTTTGTAACCATGCCCTCCTCGTTGTTTTTCCATTGGAGATTTGAAAAGAAATGTCCATGACCTTGCGAATTATCTTTGCGGGGGTATGCTTTAGGGAATCCTCCAGCAAAGGCCGAGCCAGTGGACGCCGCAGTTGCGAAGGCAGGACTTTTATATGAACGACTCTCGTGGCTCGTTATGGCGCAAATGGGACCTGCATGCCCATGCGCCCGGCACAAAGAAAAATGACCAGTATCAGGCCCAGAAGTCTATAGAGGACGCCCTGGACCTTTATTGCGACAAAATCGAGCAGTCGGACGTGGCGGTATTCGGGATCACGGACTACTTCTCTGCGGACTCGTATTTTGCCTTCCTCAAAAAGTTCAAAGAAAAATACCCGGATTCGAAGAAGGTTTTCTTCCCGAACATCGAGCTTTGCACCAATGATGTGGTGAACTCCGCGAGTGAAGAAGTCAATCTCCATATCGTCTTCAATCCGTTCATTCCTAACTACGCAACGGACATCAAGAATTTTCTTCAGCACCTGGATACCAACAAGACATCCACTGGCAACAAAAGAGTCAAAGCGTGCGAACTGACCGCGCTGAAAGACTTCGAGGAAGTGACTACGAGTCGGCAATTTATAGAGCAGGCCTTCAAAGAAGTCTTCGGCTCTGCCGCGGAGCTGACCGACCATCTCCTTGTCATCACCGCCGCAAACAACGACGGCATACGGGCGCAGCGTGGGCGGAAAAGAAAATCGCTCATCAGCGATGAGCTTGATAAGTTCAGCCATGCTTTCTTCGGCAACTCGACAAACACCCTGTATTTCTTGAAGCGCGATCGGTTGGAGGACAAGAATCTAATCGATCCCAAGCCGGTGGTCACAGGGTCCGACGCTCATTCGTTCGATGATTTGGACAATCTCGTGGGGAAACTTGTAATCAAGGAGGGGAATGTCGTCAAGGAACCCACGTGGATCAAATCCGACCCAACTTTCGAAGGCCTCAGGCAGATTATCTTCGAACCGGCCGGTCGCGTGTTTATCGGAGAAGAGCCGGGGATCGAATCCCGAGTGCGCAACAACAAGCGTCGCTACATTTCGTCGATTCGGATCGATCACGTCGGGGGATATGACGGCAGACACGGCACGTGGTTCGACAGTGAGCGGATTGACCTTGGGAAAGAGCTCGTCGCGATCATCGGAAACAAGGGAAACGGGAAAAGCGCACTCACTGACATCGTTGGATTGCTGGGCAACAGCCACAATCAGACTTTTGAATTGGATTCCAAGAAAGAGGAGGAACTCTTCTCGTTTCTGAACAGAGATAAGTTCCTCAGGGCCAACTGCGCGTCATGCTTTTGGGGCGAACTGCACTGGTACGCTGGGCCACCGGACAAGCGCCAATTGGATGGCCGGGTGGATCGAAACATTCCCGAACGTGTTGAGTATTTGCCGCAGAAATATCTCGAAAAAATCTGCGCCAACATTGAAGACGATGAGTTCAGACACAAACTCAACGAAGTCATATTTGAATACGTAAAGGAATCCGAACGGTACGGGCAGAGTTCTCTTGACGAGCTGATCGCGTATCTCACGACCCAGGCTGAAGCCGAAATCGCTCTCGCGAAGGAAGATTTGCGCGCGGCAAACGCACAAGTCCTCACGTTCGAAAAGCGCTTGGTCCCTGGCTACAAGAAGGATATCGAAGATAAACTTCGCTCCAAAGAGGCTGACCTGAGCGCGCACAAGGAGACACAGCCTGCCGTAGTCCCGCCTCCGCAGCAAGGGGGAGAAGAGGCCGCTAAGATTGCTGCTCAGATCACGGCTATCGACGAGAAGATCAAGAAAGTGCAGCAGCAGACTAAGGAGTCACAGACCGAGCAGACAAATCTGTCGCGAACGACAGAAGATTTGCGACAGGCTCGGCAGACAATAGAGCGCCAAGTCAACGCGGTCAACGCTCTCAAAGCACGATTTGACCCGTTGCTTGCTGAGGAAGGTATTAAATTCGAGGACGTGGTCACCATTACGACATCCTTCGACACACTCGATTCGGTGATCACTCAGAAGCAAACTCGGATCGGCGAGCTCGCGGAGTACTTGAGAAGTGAAGCAGACATCGAATCCCTTGGGCTCTCCGAAAAAGACGAGACGGCTGCACGAGAAAGAAGCGCTTTCTGCCAAGAGGCTGCGCTGAATCGCGACCGTAAAGAACTGACGGCAAATCTCGACAAGCCTAATCGCGAGTATCAACTCTATCTTTCCGCGCTTGCCCAATGGCAGGCACGTCAGACGGCGCTGGAGGGCGATCCTCAGAAGCCCGCCGCGGATACCCTGCATTGGCTGGAACAGGAGCTCAATGCGATTCAGCACTCTCTTCCGAAGGAAATGGAGACCGCGAGAGCGACACGCTTGGCCGCGAGCAAGGCGGTTTTCGCCAGAAAGAAAAGCTTGGTCAGGTTTTATGAGAAGGTCAAGGAATCCATCGATCAGGAGATTGGAAAATACGGCACAGATCTCCGTTCATACAACATCTCGATAGAAGCGCACCTCCGGTTCAGCCCGCAGTTCCAGGAGGACTTCTTTCGTTTTGTCAGTCAATCGGTCAAAGGAAGCTTTTATGGCTCCGACGAGGGAAAGAACGCTCTGAAGGAACTGACGAGGCCCGTCGCCGATTGGGAGGACGATGCCGCTGTATTCGGAATGTTGGAAGCAGTCGACCGCAATTTGCACTCCGACCAGCGTGCGGGACAAGGCGAGGACACTGAACGGGACATTTTCAAACAAATGCGGTTAAACAAAGAGCCCATCGATTTCTACGACTATCTTTTCGGCTTCGACTACCTAGAGACCAAATACGACCTCAAGATCGACGGAAAGGATTTGAAAGAACTGTCGTCAGGCGAACGGGGCGGACTTCTATTGATCTTTTATCTGATGCTTGACCAACGGGACATTCCGCTGGTAATCGATCAGCCGGAAGACAACCTCGACAACAAGAGCGTTTATGAAATACTCGTTACTTTTCTCAAAGAGGCGAAGCAGCGGCGCCAAATCATCATTGTCACGCACAATCCCAACTTGGCGGTGGTCGCCGACGCCGAGCAAATCATTCACGTCTCCATCGACAAGAAGAACAGCAAGAACGATTTCAGTTTTCGCTCCGGGGCAATCGAGAATCCTGAAATCAATAAAGCGGTCGTCGATATCCTCGAAGGCACGCTCCCTGCATTCGACAATCGTCGCCTTAAGTACCGAAAGCAGTGACTCCGTATAGGTTAGGCCTGCGGTTTCCCTTCCTAGTCCTTCACGGAACATTTTCGAGGTGCGGCGGAAGAGCTTGCGTTGGTGGATCGTCGCCGGCAGAAGGCGATACCTTCCGGCCATTTTTCTGATCCGCTAGGAAATCAAGCGTACAACGAGCACGCCCATAGGATATGTACCATTCGTCATACCCAAGGGCAAACCATGTACCGTCTCGCCGCTTCCGAAGCACATCCGTATTGTTATAGCGCTCCGCTTTGCGCGAGGAGAGTGGTCCTTCCGGATGCAGACTCTCCAGGAAGGACCTCGCTCCATCCTCCGCCTTTGGACTGGCAGCCCAAGTACTGAATTTGCTAAAACCAAAAATCGGCCATGCATCCCCTCCGATTTCTAGTTTCAAATTCTTGGGGAGCTGGATTGTTACATATTCTTCACCATCCCTTGTCTCTCTACAATAGTTCCCGCATAACAACGCGAGCGCCATTCCGATAGGCTGTTTCATCTTCTCGATAATCGCTGCCCTCTCTTCTCGCTGCGGGGAATTCATGACGTTGTGATCACAGGAGGCGATTAGGTAGGCGAGGTCGTCAGTAACGGCGGCGATCAGGCCGTCCGAGTTCGTGTTGCCCTGCATCGTGACCGCAAATTCAGCCAACCCATGCCGCTTAAATACCGAACCAGAATCGGTCGTAAGTTGCTGAAATAACAAGGCAGCAACCGGATCGTGCGGGAAGAAAAAATGATGCATGAGAAGGAGCTTCGCGGCTAGGAATATTCTTTCATCGGCTGAGGTTGGGAGGTCGCTTGCGACCGCACAAGCAATCTTGTGCGCGCTTCGCGTTTTTTTCTCCCTCGATTGCCCCTCAATTTTCGGGCAGAACTTTCCCTGATATTCCAAAAGTGTTGCCAGCCGGACTTGGAAAATCTTTTCTGCCGCAGTGAGCATGTCTGCCGTCAACAATACATCCGGGCGGAATTCTCCGAATGAATAGATGATTCCCAAACGAGGCACACGCCTGCACTCTGAGGTATTTGAGTAATCTGGTCTCGGGCAGACAAGGCATAACTTAAATGTGGTGCCCACGGGAACATGACCGTCCGGAAGAACCTCGACCTTGCCTTGAAAGCGGCGTCGATAGATCGCCGCTACGTCATTCCTTACCTCTTCGCTGTTGTTCTCGACATAGTATTTAATGGTTTCCTTCGTGGCGGATGCTGGGATGACCGCTCCCCAAGTCACGCCAAGATCTGTGTCGAGGAAGGACTTGTGTGCCGACAGGCCCGGCTTCAACAGAACTTGAACTTCGCTATATCGATCAAGGAACACCAGCTGGCCCCCGGCCGCCGTCGGCTGGAAGACGCACAAGCAAACCGGATCATCTCCCGTGAATCGCCCGTAGAGGCCTTTCAGGAGCTTCGTGGTTTCCGATCCTAAGAATGAATTTCTCGCCGGATAATCGTCGAGCATGCCTTCGTCCAATCGAGGAACTATCAGGGGAGGGGAATATTTGGGAGGTCGCGATGGCTACCATCCTAGCTTGGCTCGCAAAGGAACGCAATGGATTTTCGACTAAAATTTTCGGCCTTAATTTGGGTCAATAAATTTGGATTCAAAACAAGCGAGGTAACTTTTCTAGCTTATTACCGCAACAAATCAACTGCACAAAGTTAGACGCAAAACTTAGTAACTATCGTATAATCAATCATTTACATTGACCAAAACATAGAATCAGCCCGATGATGGTGGCGGAGGTAAATTGCATGGGCGTCACACTCAGTCGGCAACAATTAACAAAATTCGCCGCAGCATTGGCGGACCAGGAAAGCGGTGCCAACCAACCGCAAGTCTGTGTCGTCGCAGACTCGCCCAATCTCACCCGGTGCGCGGAGCAGGTCCACGGCAAGCTCGCTCGGCCGGACTTTTCGGAAGTCCTGCGCCTCGCAAAACAGTACGGAACGATCTATGCCGCCGACATGATTGCAAACCCGGGTCTTCCCAATTGGGTTGCGCAGCAATGGGAAAAAGTCGGGTTCTCGGTCAACATCGGGCTCGCTCCCGACTGCGATGATCGCGCAGTTCGCCAGTGTGTCCAAGCATTGCTTGTCGCTGATGTGCTGATCTGCATGAGCGGCGATCATGCGTTCGTTGACATCATCCGGCTTGCGAAATCATCCCGGCGGCAAATCAAGGTCGTTGTCATCGGTGTGCGTGAGTGCACTGCGGCGTGCCTGATCGAGGCGTGCGATGAGTTCGTCGAACTTCCGGTCGCAACTTACCCTCGGGCCGCATAGCCAGACCGAGAGCAGGCTGATGACCTGCAACGTGCGAGGAAGGCGGGGTCCCGGGACAGAACCACTCCTTCCTCGCGGAACAGTTCGTTTAAGGTTCGATAAACAAAACTCGTGGAATAAGGAAGGTCTCTTACTGCACATCTCTTGACGCATTGGTTGTCGATGCACTCTTCATTTTCTCCGCAGGGCCGGAAATCGAGGAGGTCACCGTGGCGACATCTCTGAACCATGCGATAACGACCGAGTTTAACGAGCGCGTCGTCCCTGCCTGCCGCCTGCGCATCCTGCACCGATTCGGAACAGCGGGAACCCTTTTCTGCTCCCCCGGCGAGGAGATTTGGACTGCGATGCTTCTCCTTCCAGGGAAGGAGATTCATCTAAGGCTGTCCTTAGCTCTTCGTATTCTTCTCGACTATCTCGCGAGAACGCGACACGTCCCTCAAAGCGCAGCGCAAATCGCCGCAGGGCTTCGGCAATCACCATTCCATCTGAATCACGGGCGGCGGGGCGGTGTGTCCCAGCGCAGGAAAATGAGCCGGTCGCACATCAGGGTATACGTGAGACGCCTAAGACAAGCGTTCGAAGTCGCATTTCATGAGGCAGGCCTCCCAGTGGACCCGACCCGCATCTTGGTGTCGCTGCCAACAATCGGAAATGAAGTTCTCTACCAACTCAAGGCCGCAATTGAGTGGAGTCATGTCGAGGTGAAGTGACCTATGTATCGCCTCCTAACAGAACGAAAGAACATTAGAGGAGTTAGGAAGCTCTTGGTACGTCTGCATCTCGACTATTACATTTTCTTCGGGGTTGGCGGATATCACTTGTCATCGGAAAGAACTATGGCAATCGAATTGGACATGGTCACTCGCGACACGGCCCGGGAGGCAGCGACGGAAATAGGACGGCTGAATCGTCAGGAATCCGTCCTTATCCAAGAAGTGCCGGTCGTGAGCGAACTCGTTCGGACTTCTCATCCAATTTCTGCCAAAGCTCCATTGAGCAGGGCCTGGGCAGTATGGCTATCTTCAATTCGACTCTTCTGCCGCGCAGTGATCGGGCTCTAATTAGCTTTTGGATTCACCCCTTGGCTTGAGATCCCTGCGCTGGGATGCGACCGAGTGTAGACTGCCTGCGATTGGGCCGCTACGACGGGGATTCTCCCAACCTAGGAGTTCCGAGTGACTCTTCACAGAAGACAGCACTTTGCGCAGGCAAATTGGAAAAACCAATTTGAAAATGTGCCGTTCGCTCGCGCTTTCAGCAATCCGATCTGGAACGAGTACCTCAGTTCACTCCGAACCAACATCATCGCCACTCCAAAGACGGCGGAGGAGATTCATGCGCTGACCGATTCCAGCGATGCAGCGTCTTACGGGGAGGGTATAAATGAGGAAGAGTTTTGGGCGGAGTATCTCGACAACCTTCTGGCGAGCGGAGAATTTCCTGAATTGAATCCGCACCCCGGGTTGCTTTTGTGTGCGTTCCTTGGTGAAATCGATCACGAGATTTTCGCAGAATGGTTGGGCTTTCCCAAGGGCATCGTCTCGCGTGTGCTGGCCGGTGAAGCTCGCGTCTCGTCCGTCCTTGCCGGCCGTCTCTCCGAGAGACTCGGAACCCATCCGACGTTTTGGACGAACCTGCAGCAGAAACATGATCGGCAGCGACAATCTGGCCATGTACCAGACGAGGAATAAGTGGGCTAGTTACTTGTAATTGCAAGAATTGTTATACTTTAGCTAAGAAGTAATGTACATATCTTCCCGCAAGGGATTCACTCTAATCGAGCTTTTGGTCGTCCTCGCGATCATCGCCATCCTGGCGGTGGTCGTGGTCCTTACGCTGAATCCTGCAGAACTCCTTCGTCAAGCAAGAGACAGTAACCGCGTCTCGGATATGAGTACTCTCACGAGCGCTCTTGGAGAATACAACACGGACCAATCGGGAGCTTCTTCATTTAATATGGGCTCCCCAAATGTGGTCTATGTCTCCATCCCCGATCCAACAGCCACCAGCACCGCAGGGGATCAGTGTCAGGGCTTAGGCCTCATCTCCCTCCCCAGCACCTACACCTATCATTGCTCTGAAACCAGCACCTACCGGAACGTGAACGGTACCGGATGGATTCCCATTAATTTCCAGAATATGTCCACCGGTTCCCCGTTGGGATCTCTTCCTGTCGATCCTACCAATACCTCTTCCACGCGGCTTTACTACACCTATACCACGAATGGCACCCAGTATGAGGTTACCGCTGTCATGGAATCGGCGAAATACCAGCTAGGAGGTTCCAACGACGTAATATCGGGCGATGGCGGTCCTCTTGCCTCTGTGTATGAAAAGGGTTCCAAGCTTGGGCTTGAGCCCCTGGACTACGGAGATGCTACGCTCGTAGGCTACTGGCCTTTTAATGAAGGCGCCGGGACTGTGGCATATGACGACAGCGGGAACGGAAATAATGGAACACTGACCAGTGGTCCAACATGGGTGAGCGGCAAAGTGCAAAGTAACGCGTTGAGCTTTGGTAGCTCGGCATATGTGGCTCCCGGAGCAATCCCAAACCTCGGAACCGGAGACCATCCCAATTCCGTATCTATGTGGATCTACCTCACTGCTTATCCAACGAGTAATCTTGCTGCCTTTTCGTACAGCGCGGAATCAGGTTGTGCTCACGGTCATATAATGCTTTATATATATATCCCAGGTTATTGGGGCTATGCTACATGCGCCAATGATTTTGCCTCATCGCTTTACATCCCGCTCAACCAATGGGTGTTCATAGCAGCCTCCTATTCAGGCTCGAAACAGGTTATGGTGGTTATGAATTCACAGAGCCAATTAGGCACCCTTTCCAGCCCATTGAATTTGGGTTCGTTCTCCAGTGCCTCTCTTCCTGTTCCTGGTTCTGGGATCACGACGATAGAAAACGATGTCCGCGTTTGGAACCGCGCCCTTTCTGCCGCCCAACTTACCGCGATGTATAGCGGCGGGAAATAACGACGATTTCGGAGGTTGGATTCCCCTAGTTATCTAAATCGCCTCGTGGTTATCCTGCGGCGGTACTTATAGTTCGATATCGCTTGAATCGGAAGAAGTGCGAACATCTGTCACGTAGGCCTGCAAGGAGGAAATTTCTATTAGTTGCGTGAAATGGTACACTAAAAATAAATAGCGCATATATATCACTCGCAAACATGACCGTAAGGAAGCGTGTCTTATCATTCGCAATACTAGTGTTTGGATTCCTTTCCTTCGTCTCGCAGGCAAAACCTGTACATGCGGCGATCACGCTTGTGGCCACGAGCAGCGCGACGGCCTCGTCAGGAGATACCATCACCACCCCTGCGATCAATACCACAGGCGCTTCCCTCATCGTTGTGGTTGGTTCCACCAATTCAGGCACATCCACCATATCCGATAACAAAGGCGATACTTGGCATGTGTTAAATACGTATACAGGAGGTGGTGACGACATACAACTTTTTTATGCGTATGCCCCGAGTACCAGTTCCACCCAGACCTTTACTATCACGGGTACTGGTTCGGCTCAATATCCGAGCTTAGTAGTATCCGCATGGTCGGGGACGCTCACTACCGCTGCGGTGTTCGACGCCCAGAACGGTTCGAGCACCACAAGCGGTGTTACCTCCTTTAATACCGGTTCCATAGCCCCCACGTCCACCGGAGAACTCCTCATCGGGGGGTTGGGTATGGGCCCCTGCACATCACCAACGGATATAGCTCTCAATTCAGGATTTTCTGTTCTCGGATCGAACGGCGTTACGGGATGTCAGGGAGAAATGGTCTCATCCGCATATCTAGTAGATTCAAGTATGAACGCTATTGGGCCACAGTGGTCGTGGTCGCCTATTACGGGACCTGTGGTCGCGGATATTGCGGCCTTCGAATCGGCAGCCCCCAGCATATCCTCTTTCTCCGCCGCCCCTTCCTTCATCGCATCCAGTGGCCCCTCCACTCTCTCGTGGAATGTCACAAACGCCTCCTCCGTCACCATCACCCCCGGCTCTTTCAGTACGAGCACCCTCATCGGCTCCACAACGGTGACCCCCACCTCTACCACTACCTATACCCTCACCGCCACGAACAGCAATAGCACAAGCACCGCAACGACGACGGTCGCGGTGGACAATTCCACTCCTACTACCCCGACAAGCGTTGTTGCCACCGCATTCTCGGGATCACAAATCAATCTCGCGTGGACTTCTTCCACGGACAGCGGAGGATCCGGTATCGCCGGATACAACATTTTCAGATGTACAGGCGGAGCTTGTACTCCCAACACCGAGATCGCTACCTCGTCCGGCGCTTCATACAACGACACCACGGTCTCGGCCTCAACCACGTATACCTATGCCGTCAAGGCGTATAACGGGGTAGGTACCGTCTCGGCGACAAGCACTACGGCAACCGCGACGACCTTTGCCGCCAATACCATCGATGTGGCTTCATGTACCGAGAGCGACGTGCAGACGGCTGTCAACGATGCTTCGTCTGGCTATACCGTGGTCATCCCCTCGGGTGCCTGCACCTGGACGAGCGAATTATCAATCACGACACCCATTACACTCACAGGAACTGGCACACCGAATGTTGGAACGAGCACGTTCGGTGCGGGCACCAGCACGACGGAGATCGTCGACGACGTCGTCGGCAGCCAGAATCCCATGATTAATGTGACGGGGATCACGACTGGCCAGACCTTTAGACTTTCGCTTCTCGATATCGAGCCGGAATCTTCCAGTACCCAGCTCGATTCCCCGATTGAAGTCGGCGGAACCTGCACGTCCAGCGGTTGCCCGCAACTTCGCATTGACAACATAACCTTTGGCCTCAATACGCCATGGGTCGAAAATAACAACGGTTCGGCCGCAAGTTGGATGACGCGCACCGATGATGTAATCGGCGTCATAGACCATAACACGGTTCCCGCAAATTCGCAGGTTTTGTTGGGCAATGATAACTTCTCGGCCTATCTAGGCGTGGGTCAGTACGGAGACAACTCCTGGGCGCAGCCAGATTCGTTTGGAGGAGCCAACGCTCTTTTCTACGAAAACAATGTCTGGCACACGATCTCAAACGGCGGCATGTCGATGATCGATATGGATATTTCCACTGGAGACATCACCGCTATCGGAGGTGGCCGCGCAGTTTGCCGCTACAACCAAATCTACATCGATAGCGGAGGTAACGGCATCGGAGTTTGTGATCTCCACGGCACGGAGGGAACGGGACGACCGCGCAGCGGCCGCCAGCTTGAGGTTTACGACAATACCATTAACTGTGCTACACCAGGATATTGCACCGCTATTGATGGCGGGCCAACCCGCGGGGGTACTGGCATGTTGTTCAATAACCATGCGAACCTTTCAGATGGATCAATTTGGTTTGCCCTTAGCGAATACCGCACATCCTCCGACCCTCCTCCTTGGGGTTCCTGTAATGGCTCAGGACCGTACGATCAAAATGATGGTGTTGTTTATGCTTCTGGAACATTAACCTCAGCGAGTGGTGGAGGAGGTAATCCGATTACTGTTGGAGATACATCACAATCATGGACTACAAATCAGTGGATACCAACTGGTGCGCCGTACGGTTTTTATGATGCAACACAAGGATTTTCGATAGAGATTGCTTCTAATACTTCAAATTCATTGACATCTGTATCAGAGGCACAACAGACATACACAGCTTCCGTGGGTGATAGTTATCAAATCCTACGATCTACAATATGTATAGATGGGGTGGGGCGCGGGGCGGGAACATATCTTTCCGGCTCTACGCCATCACCGAGTGGCTGGGTAAATGAATCTCTTGACCCTATTTATCAGTGGGGAGACACCGCATCGGGAGCCAGCATCTACAGTCCCGGCTACAGCTCCGACACCGGCAAGCTGATTGCAAATCGCGATTTTTATCCTCAGGTTTCTGGCGTCCAAACTTCTCCCACCTCTCCCTTTAACGGCACTTCGGGAACGGGATGGGGCACGCTCGCCGACCGTCCCACGACCTGTACCGCAAATCCTGATGGGGGAGGTGCTCCTGGCGTAGGATACTTCGCGACCGATGCCGATAACGGCAATGGCATCCTTTATACTTGCGACGCCACGAACACCTGGGTTGCCGATTATCAACCTGCCCCGTATCCATATGCCCTAACCGCCTCGGGTCTCCCGAACGATCCCACCCTTATTACCACGAGCACTTCGGGAGGAAGCATCAATCAATTCCCCATAGGTCAGAACTTCCTCGCGGGGGCGAACGTCACCCTCACCGCGAACGCCTCCTCCGGTTACTTCTTCTCCGGATGGACGGGCAGTGTTACCACAAGCACAAATCCTTTGACTGTACAGGTCAACAGCAACATGACGGTGACTGCGAACTTCACCTCCGCGAGTTCCCCGCCCATTATCTCCTCCTTCTCCGTTTCCCCCATAAATATCACGCAGGGCGACGACATCACGCTTTCGTGGAGCACCGTCAACGCAAGCTCAGTATCCCTCTCCGGCGACAGCCTCAACCTTTCCAGCACCACCCTGTCGGGGAGCATCTCCGTTACCCCTGTCACCACGGGATCTCTCATCTATACCCTTATCGCTACGAACGCGAACGGTACATCAACGGCAACAACAACGCTTACGGTGAATGCGGCGTCATCGGGTGGAGGAGGCGGCGGTGGTGGTAGTTGCGACTGCGGCGGGGGCTACAAACTTCCCGCAAGCACTACATCATCATCGACGGCTTCATCCTCCACTTTCGTCGTGAACCCCACTTCGACCGCCGCGGAAGAAGCTCTTCTTACAGTGATTGAAGGGGAACTCCAGACCCTCCTCACACAGGCCGCGCAAGAAGGCATCACGGTACAGCGAACCTCCTTCTATGTCTTTACCCAAAACCTCTCCCTTGGCATGAGAAGTCCCGATGTGGAGGAACTCCAGCATTACCTGAACACCCATGGATTCCCGGTGATATCGACCCCTACCTACGCGGGCTCACTGGGATACGAAACCAAATACTTCGGTTCCTCCACGAAGGCCGCGCTTGAGAAGTTCCAGGCAGCTCACGGCATCCATGCCACGGGATATTTCGGACCGATCACGCGGGCGTACGTTAATGGACACGAATGAGATTCAAGGAGAAGAAGAATCGGCCAGCACAATTTCTTTTGAAGCTAGTACATCGGGCACAATAACAGCATGAAATGGATCAGTTCTTCGGATGTACTGAGCCGCCTCCATGAACGTGAAGCGCTCGGCCATCATATCGATCCACGACTGATTCAGGCGGTAGTGAGTCCTGGCTCCTTATTCTTTCTCACACTGGACGATGAACAATCCTTCTTATCGCTTATCTGGCAGGAAGTTGATCAGACGCGCATTTTGACGCCACAGGGAATGCCCCGGACGTTAGGCGATGTTGCAGGCCGAATGGTCGAGCACGCATGGACGTTTGCGTCTCTCAGCCAGCCGATGGGATTGCCGCCAACGCAGCACCTCCCTGTGGCATTCGAATCATTCGGGAGGATCAATTCCGAGTTCGATTTCGCCGAGTTTGATTTTGTCGCCGTCGTTGCGGCGAACGATTCTGAACGACGTCAGTCACCCCACGGGACGTTTTACATCTACGACGGCGTCCACCGAACGCTGGTCCTCGCCCATCGAATTCTGACCAAGCAGTCGCCATATCAGCCGGTAGAGGTACTTCTCATTACGCCCCGACGCCCTTTCGTCGGCCCCTAATAATTGTTTAGACCGAAGGAGGGAGAGGCCGGTGAAAAAGTGGAAACCGTCGATCCTCACACGGCGATGGCAATCCAGAACCTATCCAGATGTAATACACAGCCCTCTGCCAAGTTTTCTTGATCTGCGTGGCGTGTTGGGGCCGCGCCCTTCAGATGATCCCCAGACACCTTGAAGAACCTTGCATCGGATGCATTTTTGTTTACCTATTTACGCGCCGTCAGGGTTGCTACACTTATTAGCAAAAGTCGACAAATCTAACTGATCTTTGACAACATGACCTACCCGACTCTTGCGAGCTATCTTCGGTATCACCGGAAGCAATCAGGCCTAAGCCAGCGAGAAATTGCTCAACTCCTGGGATATCCCGACCAAGACCCCGTCTCCCGCCATGAACGATCGCGCAGTATGCCACCGCTCATTATCGCGCTCAGTTACCAAGCAATCTTTCGGGTCCCCGTCTCCGAACTCTTTCCTGGGCATTATGAAAAAACAAGGCGGACAATCGACGAACGGCTGGCAAAAATGGAACGCGATCTCCATGAGGGCAGCGCGAGAGATCGCAGTGCCTCGATGACCGCTCACAAACTCGAATGGATGTGCGAGCGGAACAACCCGCAACAATCCGACTCAACGCATGAATCAGAACTCGCTTGATCGGAGAATACTCGCCATAGCTCTGCGGTCGCGCCGATTTGCCTTCGCGGTGTTTGAAGGACCAGACAAGCTGCTGGACTGGGGTATGGTGTTTTATCCACTAAATAACGACGTGCAGCGGACGGCGGCCAATAAGCGAATCGCATCTCTGTTTACGCAATTGACTCCGTCGGAAGTCGTCGTAGGAAAAGCGCGCCTGTTAGACTCCCGCGAGGATTCTGGCGTTCGGCCGATTCTCAGATCGCTCAGGTATGAGGCGTCATCCCGTTTGACTCCGCTGCATTTCATGAGGAGGCCGGAATTGGACAAGGTGTTCTGTCGGTTCCACGTCAAATCCAAGCATGAGATTTCCTCGATGCTCGCGCAGGTCTTTCCGGAGCTCCTTTGGAAACTGCCACCGAAGCGCAAGATATGGGAAAGCGAACGCCCTCGTATGGCCCTATTCGATGCCGTTGCCTTGGGCTTTGCCTATTGGCAGCGACTCAGTGCCCCAGAACCGACGCCAGATTGACGACCCACTGGTACAAGGATGGATTGGGTCCTTTCATCGACCTCTCGGTGACGTATAGACGAATGATTCGTCCGTCACGTCGTGAGAGGTCGATGAAAGGACCCGAGCTAATCGTCAATCACTTCCCGGATATTTTGCATCAGGCCGCGCAATTCTGCATTGTCGGCGGCAGAAAAGGTGCGAACATCCCCTCACAAAGGCCCGCAAACAAAAAGGCATTGATTTTACTGAGCCTTCCTGAGGGAAGAGGGAGGGAATCCGAACCCCGATTCGGCAACGCTCGCTAGAAGCCGAGGAGCGGAGAGAGGAACGCCGGCATATCGTCGCCGAGGTCACCCTCATACTTCTCGAACACTTCACCGAGCATATCGACGAGCACCATCATGCGAATGGCGTCTTCGTAAGAAAGATGGACGCCAAACTCATCCCGGTAGTCACGGATCAGCTCATCGATTGCCTTCTCGGAGTAGTTCATTGGTGGGGGCAATGATTTGATTTTTATAGTTGCATGATCGACCTTTATGCTTCCGCTCCGGATCGGAAGGATTGCCATGCATGGTGGAGAACACGCCTTCGGACGTCTCGAAAGCGTACCTCATCTTATAGCGGACACCCCCAAGCGCAAGATGCACTAATATGCGCTGCAGGCCTGGTTCTTGTGGATTGTGGGGATAACTTGACTTGCTTAAAAGGTAAGCTATTATTCACTTAATGAATCCTGAACGACTTGGAAGTGCTAACTCAGAATCGGAAGAAGTCTTATTAAAAGGAGGGGTAAGTGAAACCCCCTCTATGGATGCGGCTGAGGCAAAGGCACGCAAACTGGAGAATATGACACTAGAAGAGCTCCAGCAAGAACATAAGTCAATGGATGAGAGAGATGAATATTTGGAAGGGCAAAGAGCTGGTCTGCTCTCTAAAATGCGCGAAGCGAAAGGTGGCGCTGGAGAAGATAGGCAACTTCAAAATGCGATTAACGGGATAGATCAGGAACGTCACGTACTATCAATCGATCGCTCTACTGTTTCTCGTAAGATTATTGAGAAGGGGGGAGGCGTTTCGGAGGAATAGTGAGAGTTGCTGTAGCTGGTGCGACCAGAGTATATACAAGGATTTCCAGACTGTGGGATGGAGAGTGGGAATCAGTCAAGATTTTTTTGAAAATATTCTGATGGAGCGTTATTCATAATTTCGCGGATATTACTCAGCATCTCTTGACACTCAACACTATTTTCCGCGAAATGGGTGCGAACATCCCTCACGAAGGCCCGCAAGTCGGAAATTTCTGTTGAATCTCCCCATCGGCGGAACGGTTTTCGCACGTCAATGTTGAGTTTTTTGTTCTCCAGCACGAGGTTCGAACCGACCGTTGCGAGGATTATCCGTTTTCGTTGTAAATTCCCTTTCATAAAGCGATCAACCAAGCAATTATTGAATGAAACGATTCGCTGCGAAGGTTCGAACCGTGCATCTCTCTTTGCGAGCGCATCCAGCTTTTGCGCGAAGCCCAACTGGGCACGTTCCAGTTCCTGTCTCTCCTTCAAAAACTCCTCGTCAGTAAGCAGGTCACGAATGCGCAGCTTGGTGAGATTTTGCAGTTCTCTTGCGGCTGCCGCCTGAGAGCGTTCGAGAGATTCTCTTTGTGCCGCATAATCCTGCCGTTTTTGATTTAGCGTCCGCTCCAGGCGTTGCTGTGCCCAACGGTGGAACCGATCCGGCAATCTGATTTCTTGGAGGAATACCGCGATCTGGTCTTCGATTTCGGCGAGCGATAGATACGGTTGATTGCAATGGCGGTCCAAGCGTCGTTTGCTGCAATGGTAGTAGGTGTAATGGGTTCCAAAGCGATTGATCTTCTCTTCGCCCGTGACCATAAAGCTACATTCCCCGCACGTGATCATGCCCGTGTATGAAAACAATCTGGTTTTTCTTGGTCTCCCGGGCCGACCCAGAAGCTTTTGGACATGATCGAATTCCTCAACGGTAATCATGGCCTTGTGCTTCCCCGGATAGGTCTTCCCTTCCCGTTCGAGGATGCCCGCATAAAAGCGATTTGTCAGGACGCGGTACACGGCGCTCAAGGAGGGGGGCTTCCCGCCGATGCGTTTTCGTTTGATCGTGCGAAGCCCCCACTCTTGCGTGGCCATTTCCCAAAGGCGTCGCGGGGTGTAGTTGCCCGTTCCCATGAGTTGCCACATTCTTTGAATCAACGGAAAGCTCGCGGGATCGGGAGCTATCGTTTTTGCCTCCTTGTCATTTAGGTATCCTAAAGGGGCAACGTTGGGAAGCCATCCCTGCTGCAGCTTTGCGCGGTTTCCCCGGCGGACATTTTCGCTGAGCGCATCGACGTAATATTTCGAGTACCCGAAGATGATCGAGAGCATGAACTTGCCCTGGGAGTTGTTTTCGAAACTGAACGTGGCAAACCGAAGATCCTTGAGGCCTCCGGTGTCCAGGAGGTAGATAATCCGGCCGCCGTCGACGGAATTCCGGGCCAGCCGGTCAGGGTGCCAAGCGATAACACCGTCCGCCTCTCCCTTTTGAATCTTTTGCAGCATCAAGTCGAACACCGGACGTCCCGGGGCCTTGGCGCTGAACGATTCCTCGAAGACCTCGACGATTTCCACGCTGGTCCATCCACTCGCAAGACGCTCCATCTCCTCCCTCTGGGAGCCTATCGAAAGGACCTGCCGATCTTCATCCTCGCTTGATTTGCGGCAATAGAGAAAATACCTCATTGGGCGAGTGCATGATTTATAAATCCTCCTCTCCGCGAACGAGCCACGCGTAGAATTCCAAGAGCGATGCCGCCGAACGCTTTGCATCGTCCAGCGCTATCGTTTCGTGGAATTCCTCTTTCCAGATTTCCATGAACTCCTGAAGATCGGTTTCCGGGATGGGCATCCTGACCACGGTATCGGATCAGTTCGATATGGAATAGGTGAAGTAAATTGCGCGGCATGCCGGGTACTAAAGTGGTCAATCGGCAAATATCAACTTGCCGTCTTTTCTCAGTAGGGTCATAGGCTCCCCCAAAGCGTCTCCTTGCAGAAGATAAAGATCGCCAACGTAGCCGGGAGCCATGCCCGGCGAAAATTTGAACTTGACCCCATAGACCATATCAGCGAACTGCTCGGGAGTCTCGCGATCTCCAATTCCCCACGATTCTCGAATCTCGGGTAGCTGCATGATTTCCTTCCATTCCGCCGGAGAAATCTCCAATGGCTTGTTCATGTTATTGTTCCTAGATTTGATCTAAGTATGTGTCAGGTACAGGAGAAGTCAAGGCCACGTTGAGGGAAGAGTGGGCCGTTTGGCGCAACCCGGTTTGCGATGCATTTTCCTTCACCTATTTATTACCTGCCAGTCGCGTAGGATTATTCCACGCTTCGATACACAAAGGTCGAATCGAAGCTCCCCTGACAAATTCAGAGCATTCATTCACACGATTCAATGCGAGGACCACTCGCCTATATCGGCGGCAAACGCGCCATCGCGAAGCAGATCATCGCCGCGCTTCCCGAGCATCGGACATATGCGGAAATCTTTGCGGGCGGCGCACAGGTGTTTTTTGCGAAGAAACCTTCGAAGGTTGAGGTATTAAACGACCTCGATTGCGAGATTGCGAATTTCTTTCGCGTCGCCCAGCGCCATCACGAGGAGCTGATCCGCTATATGCGCTTCACGGTCGTCAGCCGGAAATGGTTTGAACGGTTCCTCGCGGCTAATGTTGATGACCTCACCGATGTCCAGCGCGCCGCGCGCGTGCTGTACCTCCAGAAGACGAGCTACGCGGGGCGCGTTCATCACCAGAGCTTCCGCATCGGCATCGTGCAGCCGCCGAGCTTCAATGCCGAGCGCATTCCCGCGCTTATCGAGGAGACACATCACCGGCTGGCACGGGTGCAGATCGAATGCCTTCCCTACGAGAAAGTGCTTGCCAAGTACGACAGCCCGACGACGTGTTTTTTCGCTGATCCGCCGTACTTCGGGGTCAAGCATTACAAATTCAACTTCGCCCCGGAGGATTTTCGACTGCTGGCCCAGCGCTTGGGCAAGGTGAAAGGTAAGTTCGTGCTCTCGCTGAACGATGTCCCGGAAACCCGCGCGATCTTCGAGCCATTCCAAATTCGCGGCATTGAAATGCCGTACACGGCCCAAAAGGTCGCAGGTCGTCGATTCCGCGAACTGCTCATAACGAATTTCTGACGCCTGCCAAAAATCCCGTCAAGCATTTTCTGACCCTATGTTTCTCCAGTGTGCCTTGAGGCAACTTGTTGAATCCGATGGCCCTCGCGCCGCACAGCGTAGAACGTTGTTACCGTTATCGTCACCCTGCCCGCCATACTCGCCCCATGATTCGCATCCTCGAACAACTCATAAGTTCGGTTTGGAACCGCCTGCAAGGGCGGCGACAGGCCCGGAAGGAAACCGGTGGCACCGTCGCGCTCGGGTTCCAGGTTGCGGATGAACAGATGACGCGGCGGCGTATAGGGCTGAGCCCGACCCGGCGCACCATGCATATGGCGCTCCTCGGAAAGACGGGGACTGGAAAGAGTTCGCTCCTCAAGAACCTCTGCTTGCAGGACATCGAAGCCGGACGCGGGTCCGTGTACTTTGACCTGCACGGCGACGCAACACCGTTTCTCCTGCGTGCCATTGCCGCAGAAGAGAGAAAACGGCAAGAGGATTTGAGCGACCGGCTTATTGTGATCTCCCCTGGCGACCCGGACATGTCCGTGGGCCTCAACCCGCTTGGGGAAGGTGAACCGGACTTCGTTTCCATTGCGGAAATGGCGGAACTGCTGAAGATGCATTGGGGTCTGGATCGCTTTGGCGCCCGCACGGACGAGCTATTGCGCAATGCGCTGTATACGCTCGCCGCAAACGGGCTCACGCTCCTCGAACTCTCACCGCTGCTCACCCACGCCGGATTCCGCGCTTCATGCCTCAAGCGGGTTCCGAACGCCGAGGTGCGGCAGTACTTCGAATTCCGGTACGGGCAAGTGAGCGAACCGATGAGGGCCACCATGCGTGAGCCGATCCTCAACAAGATATCGGCCTTCACCGCCGACCCACGCTTCCGCCATATCGTCGGGCAAACGAGGTCCACTTTTTCCCTCCGGGAGGCGATGGACAAAGGGTATCGAGTCATCGTGAATCTCGACAAGGGCAAACTGGGCGCGCACGCGCTCACGCTCGCTGGCCTGTTCTTCACCATGTTGAAGAACGCCCTCTTCACCCGCGAAAGGCGGGCGATCTACAGCATTTATTGCGATGAGATCCAGAACCTCGTTGCCAATACGAGTGATGTAGAGACCATGCTTTCGGAGGCGCGCAAGTTCGGGGTAGGCATTGTTTCGGCGAATCAATTCCTCGACCAGTACCCCGCCCCGATGCGCGCGGCGATTCTCTCAGTCGGCACCCACATCTTCTTCCAGTTGTCGAGCGCCGACGCAACGACCGTTGCGCAGATGCTCGATGGCGGTAAGTCGCTCGCCGAGCGGTTGAAGAACCTGCCCCAACGGCACTTCATCCTGAAGAGCGGTGCCGATCACTGGGTGGAAGGCTGCGTTCCCACGGTCGAGGATTCGAAGACCAGCTACGCCGACCTCCTGAACCGCTCGCGCGCACTTCGTGCCCGCCCGCGCGCTGAGATTGAAGCGGAGATCGCAAAACGGCACACAACAATTACCCACACGACCGACGAGGCCCTCCATGACTGGAATTAAGCACGGTACCAAAAGCGGCGGCCGGCGTGGTCTCATTCTGCAGCCGCGTGACCTCGATGGCCTGCGGGAATTAGCCGTGTTGGGTGTTGCCGACCGGGAGCAGATGAAGATTGCCGCCGGGTTCGGATCGACAACGCGCGTAAACGCGCGCTTGCTCGCCCTCACTCGTGCGGGACTTCTCCGGAGATTCTTTCTCGGTTCCGGCGGGGGACGGAAGGCGCTCTATGCGCTGTCGCTGAAAGGCGCGCAGGTGATCCAAGTTCCCTGCCGTGGCCCACGCCGGCGGCAGAATGAGACGCTCGTCGCCGACTTCTTCGTCCAGCATCAGCTCTCGATCAATGCCGTCTACTGCGACCTGAAGTTCGGCACCATTCCTGTCCCTAAAGTGAAATTCGTCACCTGGCTTGCATTCCATGAGCCGGTCGTTGCTGGGTTAGCCCTCATCCCGGATGGCTATGTCGAGTTCGCGACCCCTTCCGGCATTGACGCTTCGTTCATCGAAGTGGACCTGGGCCACGAGGCGCTCCGCGTTTGGAAGGAAAAAACCAGCCACTACGTCCAGCTCGCGCTCTCGGGAGCGTACGAACGGCAGTTCCGGCAACCCCGGTTCCGGGTGCTCGTGCTCGCAAATTCCGAGCGCCGGATGCAGTCGATCCGCGCGGCCGTTTCGGGGATCAGCAAAAAGATTTTTTGGTTTGCCACGCTCGACAATGTTCGCGGCGAAAGGTTCTTCGGCCCCGTGTGGCTCCGACCAGAAGGGGAACACCATCAACCATTCTTCAACGAAACGATATGAAGTATTGCTACCAATGCGGAAAGATGACGGCGGGCGACCCGCTCTATTGCGGGACCTGCGGCAGGACGTACGACGTAAAACTCTGCCCGCGTGCGCACGTGAACCCGCGCGGAGCGGAGGTCTGTTCAAGGTGCGGCTCACGTGAACTCTCAACGCCCCAGCCAAAGATTCCAATGACTCTCCGGCTCTTGGCGTTGCTCGCCAGGCTGGGCCTTGGCCTCTTGCTCTTCTACGCGACCCTCAGTCTCGCCGTAGCTCTTATCCGCACGCCGGAGGTGCAGAGGGCTCTGGTCGCCTTTGGAGCTCTCTTGGCTGTGCTCTGGTGGCTCTGGTCGAAACTGCCCGATTGGTTTCAAGAGGCGATTCGTTCTTTCTGGACAAACAGGAGGCGGAACGATGACGACTGATGGGAATGCAGAGGAGAGACGCATGTCGGGTTTCGAGAGCGGCGCGAACCCTGCGGAAATACTGGGGTTTTCCCGTGATTCCGTAGGGCAGAGCTACCCGCAGCATTACCCGCAGGTGCGTGAGACGCTCGGTGAGCCGCTTGGGGTCCGCGAGGTCGCCCGATTGATCGGGTGCTCAACATGGACCGTGCGCCATCGCTACCTATCGCAAGGCTTGCCGCACCTTCGCTCGGGCCCCATGGGCAAGCTCGTCTTCTATCGCAACCAGGTCATTCAATGGATTCTTCAACAGCAAAAGAAAGGAGGGAGATAACCCATGTCGCTTTTCAAACGCGGTAACACGTGGTGGGCCTACGTCACGATGAACGGCGTTCGCCACCACAAGTCTACCGGCACATCCAACCGGCGCAAAGCCGAAACGATCGAGCGGCAATTCCGTGATGAGTTGAACGACGCTCGCCAACGGCTGCCGCTACTGAAGCCGGAAATGACGTTCGGAGAACTCGCCGCGCTTTTCATCGGAAGCGGGATGGGAAAGCCGCACTCGCTTGACCGGTTGAAACACCTCTCGCCGTTCTTCGCCGACATTCTGCTCCTTGACATTAACACCTCCGCCATTCGGAGGTACCGGCAGCAGCGGAACAGCGAAAAGACGCTCACCGCCGCGACCGTCAACCGCGATCTCAGTGTCCTGCGCCGCATTCTCTACTGGGGCGTCGAGGAGGGGTATCTCGCCTCGAATCCCTTGGGACGGCTGCGCATGGAACGTGAACGTAGGACCAAGCGCCCAGTGATGAGTGTACGAGAGGAACAACTACTCCTCGCAGCTTCGCCGGAGCACTTGCAGCGGATCATCCTGTGCGCGCTCCACACCGGAATGCGTCGGGGAGAAATCCTCAGCCAACGCTTTGAGGATATCGATTTCGACAATCGCATCCTCCATGTCACCCACTCAAAAACCCCGGAAGGCGAGTCGCGGGAGATTCCGCTCACGAACCGCCTTTACGAAATGCTCCGCGCAAATCGCAAGCGTCGCGGACCAGCCTTCACCTATGGCGGCGACGCCATCCGGATCATCAAGACAACGTGGGCGTCAAGCCTGCGGCGGTCCGGCCTACGCCACTTCCGGTTCCACGATCTGCGGCATACCGCGAACACTCGGATGATGCTCGCCGGTGCACTCCAGGAAGTCCGCCGGGAAATTCTAGGCCACAGCTCGCAGCGGTCGCGGGACGTAAACGACCGCTACACCCAGATCGAATTGCCGGAGAAGCGCGAAGCGATCCGGAAACTCGAAGTCTGGCTCGAAAGCCAGACGCTCTCGCTCCAGGCAGAGAAGACGGCACCGCTTCTTCTCACGGCTGGAGACCAAACCGCAACCACAATGGAGAAACAACTGAATGAACAAACCGAATACGGAACCCAAACCACGTGATCCGGATGGTGCGATCCGACGGCACATCTTGGCGCGGGCTACGGCCATCAACGGAAAGCTCTTGGCACGGCTCGCGACGGTTGCAGACGATCTCGACGCAGGCCACGATCTTGCCGCCCTGGGCGGACTCGACGGCATCGAGCGCGAGATCCAAACCATGCGCAGTTTCCTGCTCCTGCTTCCATAGCAGGCGCCAAGTTCTTTCACAACCAACCCATAACCCTAAGGAGGAGTTATGAACCCACCTAAAGCGGCACAAACCACAGCACAGGCGCATACCGCGCCTGCAACACCGCAGCGTGCGACACCAACGGCAACACCGACCACGGGCCGCAAGCCCTGGATCAAGAAAACCCCGGTCGAGGTCGTCCTGGAGCAGATCGGTAAACAGGAAGAGAAGGTTGTCGAGATGCGTAAGGAACTTGCCAAAGAAGAGCGCGAGCTTTCGAAACTCCAGCAGGCTCGGAAGGTGCTCGAAGCGCAGTAATCACAGGGGAGTTGTCCATTTGCGGCAACTCCTCTTTTTCATACCAAGACGGAGGAATCCATGACCACTCCCACTCGTAATCGCAATCAGAGGCAAGTGAAACCGCAGCGGCTGGACGCATTGGCCTTTTACCTTGGCGCGCACGGCGTCAATCGCGAATCTGCCCTCAAAGAAATCGAGGCACGCCTCGCCCAGGAGGCCTCGGAAGAGAAAGAGGAACCCCTGCGCGCTCTCCACGCTTTAGAGGCCAAGCTCCAGCAGGTGCGCAAGGAGAAGCCCGAGGGCGAGGCCCTGTGGCTCCGCATCCGGAAGGAGCTCGGTGACACGCCGCCGCCTTACTTCCAGGCAATCCTCATGGCGGTCTTCGCGCTTTTTGCGCTCACGCTCGATACGCTCTTCCTCGCGCCGACGATGGATATTCTGAACATCGCCGATCCCGCGCTCCAATTCCTCGCCGCTGCGGGCTTCGCAGCACTTTGCACTGCATATTTCGAACTGGCCGGCATCATATATATAGATGCCGGGAATTCTTGGCCCAAGCGCCTGACAGCCATCGCTGCCGGGGCCGTGGGCGTTATAAGCCTCATGGTCTGGGGCCTCTTGCGCGGCTATCAGCTGAGATTCGCCGCAGTCCTTGCCGGGAATCCCTTGGGTCAGTTTCTCGCGGCGCATCCGGTACTCGCGTCGATCTTCTACATCTTCATCACGCTCGCCACGCCGATCATTGGTGCCACCGCGCTGCACTACGCATGGACAGCAGTATGGCGCGGCACGACATGGCGGGAGGTTCGGGAGCGTTTCGAGACGCTCCGCACTGCCGAAGTCCAGCTTGCCCGCGACGTTCAAACCGAGCAGGAACAGCTCGACGAATTCGACAGGCGGAAACAGGCGGAATGCCTGGAGTGGAGCGCCATCTTTGCGCAGTTCTATGAGCGCGGGCGGGTCAACGGTGCGCGCCAAGAAACGCGCTGGTCGGTCCTGCGCAAGAGTCTGCTCGGCGGACTGTGCGCGGCTCCGCTCGGATTCCTATTGCCACTGGCCTGGCTCCCAGCGCTCATGGCGATTCCCGGTCTCGGCCTCTTCGTCTATTTCAACCACCGTCGTCACCACCCGAGCCATGAACGCTATCTCGCGCAGGAGAACACCCAGTTCGCGGTGATCCCCGATGCGCCCCAGCCGCGTGAGCTGCCCGCGCCACAACCCCGCCTCTTATCGAAAGGAGACCCCTCATGACCTCGATTCGCGCCGTACAATACGCCGCCATCGCCGCACTCTCTCTGCTTGCAGCCTGCTCCCACCGCGTTCCGCAAGGAACCGTGGAAGTCATCGACACCAGCCTCAGCATCACGCCGCGCGCGGAAAAGGCCGCGCTCGATGCCGTGCAGGACCAGATCAGTCACATGCAGCGCGGAGATCAGTTGGTCATCATCCCCATCACCGGGGACGCCGCCAACGACGCAGGGGGGCGCATCCTACGTCTCTCCGCGCCCACCGAGCGTGAGGCGTACGATACCGACCTCCACCGATTTCAGGAGCAGGCCGGGAAGCAGTTCGTCGCCTGGGTCGCGTCACTCGATACGCATCAGTCCCGGACGGACATCCTCGGCGCACTCGACGCAGCCCGGCAGGAGTTCACTTTGCTGCCCAATGGAATGAACCGCAATCTCGTCGTCGTAAGCGATTTCCTTGAAGACGACGGCGCCTACCGTTTCGTGTCGGCCAGCTCGCTCACGAATCCGGCGCGCGCACGGGAACTCGCCGCTCGTCTTCGGGAGCAGCACGGTTTCCTGCTCCAGGGCGTGCCGCTCTGTCTTGGCCGTCTTGAAAGCAGCGATTTCGCCCCGCTCTCGTCGCAGCGCAAGGAAGCGGTCCAAGCGTTCTGGACGGCGTATTTCGCAGCAGCAGGTGAACCAGCCGAAATTCAATTCGACGGCACGGGGATTCTCGCCGACACGGAGCGTGGCTGCTTTAGCGGAAAACGATAGCGCATATTTCGGGGAGAAAGGAGTGTGGCACGATGAACGGATCGAACTTGATGCAGGGGTGGGTGGCCCTCGCGGGATTGGTGGCAATGATCGCGCTCATCCTGACGGCGTTCGGGCTGATGTTGAGCATCGTGAAGCCTGCGGATGCCCTCCGGCGCATTGGAGGCATCCTGGGCGTCGTAATGCTGTTATTGGTGCTTCCGGCGGTCGTTGTAAATATCTGGTCGGGCATGTCCATGTGGCAACGGCTCGCTCTCGCCGCGATTGTGTCCGGCATCAGCGTATTGAAGCGACCGCGACGGGAATCGCGAAAAAGGTGAGCTTGATGAATCCCGTTCGAAAGCCTGCTCCCCCTGAATTTGTCACAGTATTCTTTAGTTCGATTTCTGACCGGATAGACAAAAACGCAAAACCTCGTACTGTTATATGGAAGTCGCTTAACACCGAGAGCGATTACCGCTCCGTTGGGAACTTCAAGAATCCCAGTATAATCAACATTTATATGGCACTTCTCGCAACATTTGTCGGCGCGGGCAAACACGCAGATCCCGGCATTCGGGACTTGATAGGGGCGACGCGCGACGCTGTCGCAATGCACGCGCTTTTCGTTGACACTATCCCTGACCTACAAGCTGACTTATTAGTCGATTCGAACGCAACCCTCGAAGCAATACGTCGTTCCCTTCGGAGAACACTCGGTTCCGCGACGGATCAGGATTCGGTAATCTTCTATTTCTCCGGTCACGGTTCGCACGATCACCGCATGGCAGCGTCGGATACGCGGTTGGCCGACCTCGCTTCTACCACATTGCCGATGCAGGAATTGGCTGATCAATTCAAGCAGAGTAAGGCGAAGGCCATTTTCTGTGTGTTGGATTGCTGCTTCAGCGGAAGCGCCCCCGGCAAAGTGCTTGAGGACACTCCCATCCCGCGCGATCCAGGCTCTCCTCTTCCGACTTTAGCGGGGGACGGTCGGGTGCTCCTGTCAGCGTGTTCAGAAAACGAGGGGGCATACGAACATCCTCGTTCCCGCCACGGATTGCTTTCGAAGGCGCTCCTCGACATTTTCCTTTCTGCCAGCGCGGCTGTTGATGTCCTCACGATAACGGATGAAGTAATGAGAGTGGTGCGTGCAGAGGCTGCGCGCATGGGCGTGATTCAAACGCCAGTGATCTTCGGGACCGTCCAAGGCGGCTTCACGATTCCAAAGCTGAGTCCCGGAACACTTTTCAAGGCGGCGTTTCCAGAGTATCGCGATGCAATCGTTTCAAGGAACATAGATGATCTGCGGATGGTTGGTATTCCCGGCCCCGTGGTCGATGAATGGAAACTGCGTTATCCGTCCGGCTTGAACGCGCTCCAGTTGAGCGCAATCAATAACTACAGAATTCTCGACGGAAACTCTCTCCTCGTCGTCGCGCCAACGAGCGCCGGGAAAACTTTTATCGGTGAACTAGCGGCGGCTCGGTCCATCGCCGAGAATCGAAAGGCTGTTTTCCTGCTGCCTTATAAGGCTCTCGTCAACGAGAAACATGACCAGTTCAAGGATCTCTACGGCAAAACTCTGGGCATGAGAGTGGTTCGTTGTTCCGGAGATTTCAGCGATGACGTGGGAGCCTTCCTCAAAGGTAAGTACGATCTTGCTCTCCTCACGTATGAAATGTTCTTACAGCTCGCGGTGAACAACCCCACGGTGCTGATTCAGTTGGGACTTGTGGTAGTGGATGAGGCCCAATTCATCACGGACGGTAATCGTGGAATTACCGTTGAGCTCTTGCTCACCCTGCTCATTGCAGCACGCGAGCGTGGGGTATGTCCTCAATTGCTTTGCCTTTCGGCCGTTATCGGCGATGTAAACAGATTCCATGAGTGGCTTGGCTGTGATCTTCTCATGACTACTGAGCGTCCCGTTCCGCTCGTCGAAGGCGTGATCGACCGCTATGGGACTTTTCAGTTTGTTGACGAAGCCGGAGTTGAAGCCACTGTGCAGTTGTTGGAGCCGCACCAAGTCGTTGTTCGTCGAGACAAACCGAGCGCGCAGGATGTCATCGTCCCTCTCGTGAGCAAACTCGTAAAGGCGGGGGAGAAGGTCATTGTTTTCAGGAATGCACGGGGCCCGGCCCAAGGATGCGCGAAGTACCTTGCGGACGATTTGGGACTGCCGGCGGCGGAGGAAGCCCTCGCGGCATTGCCTTCCGGAGACCTCTCGGGAGCGTCAACGGCGCTCAGGGAATGTTTGTCTGGTGGCACTGCATTTCACAACTCCAACCTCACCAGGGACGAGCGCGTCACCGTAGAACAGTCATTCCGGAGGCCGGATGGCGCAATCCGCGTGCTCGCTGCAACGACAACCGTGGCGGCTGGCATCAACACCCCGGCATCCACCGTCATCCTGGCAGAAAATGAGTTCTTAGGAGAAGATGGCAGACCGTTTTCTGTCGCCGAATACAAGAACATGGCGGGTCGCGCTGGCCGTCTGGGATTCAATGAAAAGGGTAGAGCTATCATTCTTGCAGAGAACACGGCAGAGCGGCGGATGCTCTTTGAGAAGTACGTCCGGGGCCGTCTTGAGAGGCTGGAGTCGTCTTTCGATGCTCAAGATGTCGAGACCTGGCTCATCCGGCTGCTCGCACAGGTCCGTTCGATTCCGAAGACTGAGGTCCCCCGTCTCCTCGTCAACACCTTCGGAGGATTTCTGTCGGTTGCCCACGATCCCCGTTGGATGGCGCAGACGGAAGCACAGATTACCGGCCTGATCGCGCGGATGATAAGCCTTGGATTGCTTGAAACCCAAGGAGACATCGTCTCACTTTCGATGCTTGGCCGCGCATGTGGGCGTTCGTCGCTCAAGCTTGAGAGCTCTTTGCGCCTCGTGGAACTCATAAAGTCCGTCCCCGACCCGCTTCTGAACGCCGGTAATTTGGTCGCGATTATTCAAGCGTTGCCAAGCGAAGAGATGGGCTATACGCCAATGATGAAGAAGGGGACACGAGAATCAGTTCGTCGCGATCAGGCGGCTGCTCGATACGGCAACGAGATCGTGGGGATTTTACAACGTTATGCATACGACCATCTGGAATTCCTCGCGCGCTGCAAGAGAGCGGCAGTGCTCTACGATTGGATTCATGGTGTGAAGATTGAGAGTATCGAGGAGGAATTCTCGACCACTCAGTACTTTTATCGCATTGAGCATGGCGATCTCAGGCGCTTTGCCGATCTCACGCGCTTTCATCTTCGGTCAGCGGCAGACCTCCTTTCAATATTGCTGTTGGGAAAGACCCAGGGCGAGGAGATCGATCTCGTGGTGAAACAGCTTGAGGTCGGGTTACCGGCGTCGGCACTTCCTCTGCTTGATTTGCCTATTGACCTTTCGAGAGGCGAGTGTTTGGAATGTATGGCTGTGGGGCTCGTTGATCCTGATTCGGTGTGGAAGGCAGATCCCCGGCTGATGCAGTCGATTTTGGGCAAGCGAAGGAGTGCTCAATTGGAAGCATTTCGGCCGCCGCAGGTCCAGAACGCAGGCACCTAGGATCGCATGGGCCTCTCGACTCATGCGTGGCAATCAATCGCATTTCAAAAATGGAACAGCATATGTCGAATACAAACATCCAAGCAGTAATAGATTTCTATCGATCGCGAGAATCAATAAA
>Ga0208849_1000535_pt1 | contig 35061 bp, 22 predicted proteins | sample NGESurdeep072012_10_FD_184470 | JGI IMG/M metagenome (GOLD analysis project Ga0208849, IMG submission 184470) | Arctic peat soil microbial communities from Barrow, Alaska - NGEE Surface sample 53-3 deep-072012 (SPAdes) | ecosystem: Environmental > Terrestrial > Soil > Wetlands > Peat ... | reverse complement strand
AACTTGACCCAATACCCAGGGTGCCACTACCTGCTCCCGGTTACGAAGTGAGTTTGGATTGAAACTGACCCACTACCCGTTCGGAGATGGCGGATCGAGCCCGAGAAGCGTTAGGGAACCTCTCGTTACTGGAGCGGCGGGTTCGGCCAGCGATCCTGCTGAGCATGGTAAGAACCACGTCGCGAGCTCGCGCCCGTCAATACGAAATTCGCAATCATCTGGAAAAACTGAAACAAACTCATCTCGCTTAACGGGAAGCAAATGACCGCCTGGAATCTTTGGTGGAACAGCGGACCAGCGTACTGCGGAAGCTTTCAGCACAGCTCATGCGTACACAGGATGATGAGCGGCGGCGCATGGCACGCGAGTTGCACGACGGTCTCGGCCAATCCTTGGCCGCAGCGCAAATAAATCTTGGCTTACTCTCTTCAAACGGCATTGCGGACCCGGGATGTTTGGTTGAAGCTCGCCGCTTGTTAGGACAGGCTGTGTCGGATATTCGCACCCTTTCCTATTTGCTTCATCCTCCACTCCTCGAAGAGGCGGGTTTTTATTCTGCCGCGCGCTGGTATATTGATGGATTCTCAAGGCGAAGCAACCTCAAAGTAAGCCTCGAGTTACCCGAGCGAATGAGCCGGATGGCCGATGTGGTGGAGCTCACCCTGTTTCGAGTTTTACAGGAGGGCCTCCTCAACGCGCATCGCCACTCTGGAAGTAGCCGCGTGGATGTCCGAGTCGAAAACGGCAATTCGAGGATCACCATGCGATTGAGAGATTACGGCAAAGGCTTGTCTAAAAGCCTTTTGGACCGGTTCCACCAAACTGGCAGCGCTGCCGGCGTGGGACTTGCCGGGATGAGGGAGCGAGTCATAGAACTGGGGGGCCAATTCGAGGTGCAATCGGATCCATCAGGGACCGCGCTGACGATTGTTCTGCCCGTCAGTGAAGACAAGGGCGCAAGGACCAACCGTGGGGGAAACCAAACCCTCGAATCTCCATAGTAGTTTCCATGCACCAAGTGTCGCTTCCGACCTTGGTTTATAATCTTTATTCCGCCTCAATTCTGGAGCAATGTCAAAATGATTCGATTTTTGCAAACCCCTGGGCCGGTGAAGAAAATTGTGCTTGGCGGGCTGTTGACAATTATTTGCGTTCTGATGGTCATAACCCTGGTTCCGGGCTTCGGAAGCTCGGATTTTCTCGGCGGCGGAACTCCCGCGCGCGGCGTGGTCGCCACAGTCGCGGGAGAAGACGTGACCACGCTGGAAGTGCAGCGCGAGGCCAGACAGATGCTGGAGCAACAATTCCCACAGGGCGGCGCACAAGCCTCCATGTTGATGCCGTTTTTCGCTCGACGCGCGGCTGAAAATCTAATTCAGCAAAAAGTTGTCCTTGCAGAAGCCCGCCGGATGGGCTTGCACGTGACCGATGAGGAACTGCGCGATGAATTGCAACATAATCCGCAATACTCTGGCGCATTTTTTGTTGACGGAAATTTTGTCGGCCAAACGAAGTACGAAGAGATACTCGAGCAGCATGAGCTGACCATCCTCCAGTTCGAGCAGTCGGTGCGAAATGAGATTCTTCTGGGTAAGCTTCGCGAGATGATCGGTGGCGGGGCGATGGTTTCCGACGTTGATATCCAAAAAGAATTCCTAAAAAAGAATTCCAAAATCAAGTTTGATTACGCAGTTTTGCGAAAGGACGATCTTCTCAAAGACATTCATCCTGCCGACGCCGAACTTAAGGCTTTTTATGATCGCAACAAGGCGAATTACACCAATTCGATTCCGGAGAAAAGAAAGATCAGTTATGTCCTGCTCGATACTGCGCGACTTGAGGCGCAGACACAAGTAAGCGCCGGAGAACTGGAAACTTATTATGATCGTCATCGCGATGAGTTCCGATCTCCCGACCAGGTAAAGGTCAGCCAGATACTGATTAAAACTCCGCTCCCTGCGGCCGATGGCAAAGTTGACACGAAGGTTCTCGATGAAGCACACAAGAAAGCAGACGACGTTCTTAAGCAATTGAAAGCCGGGGCAAAATTCGAGGATCTTGCAAAGAAATACTCCGAAGATCCCAGTTCAAGTAGCGGCGGCTCGATTGGATGGATCAATCATGGCGGGTTTCCGGTGCCGGAAGTTGATAAGGCAGCTTTTTCCCTTCCCAAGGGCGGAACTAGCGACGTAATTAACGCTGGATACGCCTTCGTTATCCTGCACATTGATGACAAGCAATCAGCACATGTTAAAACGCTGGACGAAGTAAAAGGCCAAATCGAACCGAGTATAAAGCAGCAGAAGGCGACGGAGGCTGCGGATTCCCAAGCTAACACCCTGGTTAGCCAGGCTCGCGCTGAGGGCTTGGATAAAGCCGCTGCCGCTAAGAGTTTGCAGGTCGTCAACACGGACTTCCTTAGCCGGACTGATTCGCTGCCTGGAATCGGGAGCTCGCCTCAATTCATGGATGCGGTTTTTGGGACTCCTGACAAGTCTCCAGCGGACGAAGTCCAATTGCCACAGGGCTTCGCGGTGTTCCAGGTTCAGCAGATTCAACCTGCGTCCACGCCGCCCTTCGAAGAAATCCGCAGCCGTGTTGAGAGCGAATTCAAGAGTGAGCGCGCAGCAGATCTCCTCACACAAAAAACGCGGGAACTAGCTGACCGCGCCAAGGCAGAGCACGATCTGAAAAAAGCGGCAAAGGAGTTGGGGGCTAGTGTCAAAACCAGCGATTTCGTCCTGCCGGATGGCCAGGTACCCGATATCGGCTCGATGACTGGAGCAGCCTCTGTGGCCTTTACACTCAAACCAGGAGAAGTGAGCGGTCCCATAAACAATGGCAACACCGGAGTGGTGTTGGCGGTAATTGAGAAGCAGGAACCCGGCCCGCAAGAGCTCGCTGCAAAGAAGGATCAGATTCGCGATTCGTTGTTGCTGAGCAAGCAGAATGATCTGTTTGAAATGTTCGTGGCTAATGCGCGCGAACAAATGCAGAAGTCCAGAAAAATTAAAATGAATGAACAAGAACTCAAGAGCTTGACCGGGGGGCAAGGGCAGGAAGGTGAGTAGCGATTCGTCCGTCCTTTCCCTTGATCGCGGTGAATCCATTGCGAATTTCGCGACGGGTATACTGTTAAAAATTGCGTCCCGATAGACCTCTCACTTAAATATTGCGTCCAGGAAAGAACCGTGTCATTCCCTCGCCTAAGCGGAATTCTGCTACACCCAATTTCCTTGCCATCTCGTGGAGGAATCGGCGACTTAGGTCCCGCGGCTTACGAATTTATAGATTTTCTTGCCGCCGCCCGGCAGGGCTTGTGGCAAGTTCTGCCTCTGGGACCGCCAGCTAGTGGGACATCGCCATATTCGTCTACATCCGCCTTTGCCGGGAACCCTCTGCTGATCAGTTTAGAGAGTCTGGCCGAAGCCGGTTTAATCGAAGCGACTCGCATCGAGGGACTGCCGCAAGAAGTACACTCAATTGACTATGAAGAAGTTTCGCGGCGCAAACTTCCGCTTTTGGCTGATGCCGCACGTAATTTTTTGGGTGGCGAAGACCAGGGTCTCACATCCAAATTCGAAAATTTTTGTCAACAGAACAATTGGTGGCTGGAAGACTTCGTGCTCTTTGACGCGTTGCGGAAGCGTTATGGCGACCGATCCTGGAAACATTGGCCAACCGGGCTAGCGCGGCGGGAACCTGAACCGTTGCAGCAAGCTCGAACAGAACTCGATCATGAGCTTGCGGTTGGCCGGGTGGTCCAGTTCTTCTTCTATGAGCAGTGGCGTGCCTTAAGGGCTTACTGTGCGCAGCGTTCTGTTCGCGTCGTGGGTGATATTGCAATCTTCGTGGATTACGACAGCGCGGACGTCTGGGCCAATCGCGACATTTTCCGCCTTCGCGACGATCTTGAGCCGGAGGTGGTTTCCGGCGTGCCGCCAGACGCATTTAGCGCTTCAGGCCAGCGCTGGGGAAATCCGCTTTACAACTGGGAAGCTATACGGGCTAGCGGCTATCAGTGGTGGATCCGCCGTCTACGTTGGGCGACTCAAACTTGCGATTACATTCGCCTTGACCACTTCCGCGGATTTGCGCAGTTTTGGGAGATTCCCGCGAGCGAACCCACCGCGGTGAATGGGCGATGGGTAGATGGACCCGGGGATGACTTATTTCATAGACTGAAGGAGTCCCTTGGAAGTCTGCCATTTTTTGCGGAGGATTTGGGAGTCATCACGCCTGACGTTACACAATTGCGAGAGCGGCACAAAATTCCGGGCATGGCAGTATTGCAGTTTGCCTTTGGAGACCCTGGAGCTCACATTTATCTGCCGCATCGGCTGACTCCCGATCATGTGATTTACACTGGCACTCACGACAATGACACCGCTCTCGGCTGGTGGAATACGATTAGCGAGAAGGAGCGGGTAGCGGTGGAATCGCTGGTTGGCCGATGCGAAGACGGCGTAAATTGGGCGTTAATCCGGCTGGCTCAGAGTTCTGTCGCGGAATTTTCGGTTGTACCACTGCAAGATGTGCTCGGCTTGGGCGCCGAAGCGCGATTGAATACGCCGAGCACTCTTGATGGCAACTATCACTGGCGCTTTCAGGCCGGGTCTCTAACCCCGAGCCTGGCTCAACGACTAGCCAATCTGGCGGAAGTCACCGACCGCCTCCCCGTTGCAATTGCTGCCATCTAAGAACATAGATTTCCGGGCCTAATCACGTCATCGAGCCGGCGTCATTACGCGGGTTTTCTAAACCTGTCGAATCGTGTATAGGTTAAAACGAGGTTTCGGAGTGAAACTCAGTGGCGAATGCGATCATTGTGGCCCGAGCCGTAGAAAAATTCTACACGCAACCCGACGGGAATCGGATCGAGGTTCTTGCTCCGACTGACCTCGAAATTTGCCCCGGCAAGATCGTCGCCCTCCTCGGCCCATCTGGTTCTGGAAAGTCCACGCTGCTCCGAATGCTCACAGGCCTTTCCGCCCCGTCGTCGGGCGACGTGCTCTGGCACGGCAAGCCCATAGCGAGCCATTCTCCTAACGTCGCGATTGTGTTTCAGAGCTTCGCCCTATTCCCCTGGCTGAATGTTTTAGAAAACGTAGAGGCGCCACTTGAAGCCAAGGGCATGGCGGCCATCGAACGCCGCAAGCGTGCACTAAAGATCCTCGACACGGTCGGCCTTGACGGCTTCGAAACTGCTTATCCCAAGGAACTTTCCGGAGGAATGAAGCAGCGTGTAGGCTTCGCTCGCGCTCTGGTTGTCGAGCCTGAAGTGCTTTTTATGGATGAGCCTTTTTCGGCGCTCGACGTGCTGACGGCGGAAAATCTGCGCGGAGAGCTAATGGAGCTCTGGCTCAACAAAAAGATGCCCACCAGCGCCATATTTGTAGTCACGCACAATATCGAAGAGGCCGTGTTGCTGGCGGATCGCGTCATTGTGCTTGGAAAAAACCCTGGCCACATTCGCGCCGACTTTGAAATTGCACTCTCGCAACCTCGTAACCGCAAGGCTGCCGCGTTCATCGAATTCGTTGATCGCATTTATGAAATTATGACCCAGCCAGACACGGAACATGTGCCGGCAGCCGCGGTCCAAATGGGCGTCGCGTCCTCTCGAAGCCCCAAAAAGAAATACCAAATGTTGCCGCACGCGCGTCCCGGCGGAATTGCAGGATTGCTTGAACTCCTGCACGACGGCGACGGGCGAGAAGATCTCTACCGTTTAGCCAGCCGGTTATCCATGGATGTGGATGACTTGCTGCCGATTGTGGAGTCTTGCGTCATGCTGGGCTTCGCCACCCTTAAGGACGGTGAAGCACAAATCACCCCCGATGGAGCTGCCTTCGCCGGAGCCGATATTCTTAATCGCAAGGTATTGTTTCGCGATGCCGCCCTCAAGCACATCACCATCTTGCAATGCATTGACAGCGTGCTGAAAGCGAAATCCGACCATTCAATTCCAGAAGAGTTCTTTCACGACATTCTGGACGAACACTTCACCCAGGACGAAGTGGATCTCCAGTTTGACACTGCGATGAGTTGGGGACGCTACGCTGAGATATTCGATCACGATCCCGAAAATGGCCGACTAATCTTGACTGACCCGGCGACTGAACCGGCAGATGCCGCGAATCCGGGTGCCGCATGAAAATGGATCACAAGGGCGCACTTTCCCCATACCGCCTCTGGTCGCTATTGCCTCGGATGGGCGCATCCCGCTTCCCCGATGCGCTGATGTTCGGAATGGCAATTTCGCTCTTCTATGGCGTGCTGATGGTGGCGAGGAATTGGCTTGGCCCAATTACTCCCCAAGTGGAAATCTCGCGCAGCCTGCTGGCGCTTCCCGGGTACGCCGCGTTGTCATTGCTGAGAATTACGATTGCGTATCTGTTGAGTCTGGCCTTCACTCTTGTGTACGGATATGTCGCAGCCAATAATTCGACCGCCGAGCGTTTCATGATTCCATTGCTGGACGTGTTGCAGTCTATCCCCGTGCTCAGTTTCTTGCCTGGTGTGATGTTGGCAATGGTGGCTTTGTTTCCCACCCGGCAGCTCGGCGTAGAAATGGGGGCGATACTGCTGATCTTTACTGGTCAAGTCTGGAATATGGCATTCAGTTTCTACGCTTCGCTCAAGAGCGTTCCACGAGACATGCGCGAGGCTGCCAAAATCTACCGCTTCAGCTGGTGGCAGCGTTTTATCGAAATTGATCTGCCATTTGCCGCGATTGGCCTGGTGTGGAATTCGATGATGTCCGTTGCTGGAGGATGGTTTTTTCTCATGGCATGCGAGATGTTCGTGCTTGGACCGCGCGACTTCCGGCTGCCAGGACTTGGCTCGTATTTGCAAACTGCTGCCAGCACCGGGGATGTACGTTCCATTCTTTGGGGCGTGGCAACCATGATCGTAGTGATCGTACTGCTCGATCAGTTTGTGTGGAGACCCGTCATTGCCTGGGGAGAAAAATTCAAAGTCGAACAAGTGGAAAGCACCGATGTGCCACGGTCGTGGGTTTTGACCATGCTGCAACACTCCAGAAGCTTGTCATATATGGGCAAAATAACCGTCAGGCCGATTCGGGAGAGTCTAACGTCCTATTTTGCTCGACGCCATCAAGTTCAGCCGGCTGGACCAACATCAGCGGCCGCCAAGAACTGGATGGCGCGAACCGTTGGCGTGATTGCCATAGCCGCCATCATTTATTCGGTATTTCAGGTACTTGTTTTGCTCAGCGGTCTGAATCATGCGGAGGCGGCCCAGCTTTTCGTAAGCCTGGCGGCAACATTCCTGCGCGTCAACGCAACACTATTGATTGGCGCGGCATGGACAATCCCTGTTGGCGTGTGGATAGGCTTCAGCCCGAGATTGGCTCGTATTGCCCAGCCTATGGCGCAAATCGCGGCATCCATACCCGCGACTGCGCTGTTTCCGATCGTCCTGCTAATCTTGATCAAAATGGGAGGAGGGTTGAGCATTGGTTCTGTCATCCTCATCTTGCTCGGAACGCAATGGTACATTCTGTTCAACGTAATCGCAGGAGCAATGGCGATCCCTACTGATTTGAAAGAAGTTTGCTCGGTATTTGGAATCAAGAGCGCGGAACGCTGGCGGAAACTGATTCTGCCGGGAATCTTTCCTTATCTCGTGACTGGACTTGTAACGGCCTCTGGCGGAGCATGGAACGCCAGCATCATCGCCGAATATTTTCATTTTAAGGGACAGACATTTTTCACCACTGGCCTCGGAGCAATTATCAGCCGCGCCAGTGACGATGGAAATTTCAAATTGCTTCTTGCTGCAACCATTCTTATGGCGGCAACAGTTGTAACCGTAAACCGCTTAGTCTGGCGGCCGCTCTATGCGCTTGCCGAAGATCGCTTCAGATTCGAGAATTAGAGCCGGCTAAGAAAAGTGGGAAATTGTTCCTGATGCAGTTGGTGCAGAGTTCCGTGCGGAATTTGGACTTGCATCCCAACAAGATGTGCTCGGCCGGGGCACCGAAGCGCGATTGAACGAGCCCTCTTGTGGGAACTATCACTGGCGCTTTAAGTCCGGATCTCTGACTCCGAACTTAGCTCAGCGACTTGCCGATCTGGCTGAGGTCACCAAGCCGCCTTCCCGCGCCTCTACCGGAGGCGCGGGACGACAAACATTAATACACAACCTTAGTCGTCAAGCCACCCTTAGTGGCTAGTCCGCCCTTCGTCGCCAGGCCGCCTTTCGTCGCCAGGCCGCCCTTTGTCGCCAGACCGCCCTTCGTCGCCAGGCCGCCTTTCGTCGCCAGACCGCCTTTCGTCGCCAGACCGCCTTTCGTCGCTAATGGCTGATCGGACGAAAAATTAGTTGAAGGAGCCTTGGTGGCGATAATTGCTTTTCGTGCGGCTGCGTTATTGCTGATCAGGGACTTTTTTTGTACCGACATTTTAAATCCTCCGTTGGACGTTGAGTCCGGAATCTGTAGGCGGTCTATTTTCGTTCCGCTCTTGCATTGTGTTATTGCACGAGTGATGCCAGATCCCTGTGCATTTCCCTGACAGATCTCCCTGTCCACAAAATGAAAGGCTTAGGAAGGTTGAACAGGTTTCCCCAGGAGATTATTGAGGCTGAAAAATTACTGAAGTGGTAATTAATTAACCAACATCTAGTCACTTTTTAACCAGAATCGGCAATTCCGTACTTCCGGCATAAATATTTCATCTTCTGACGGTCAATCCCCAGCAGCTTCGCCGCCGCCGTCTTATTGTTTTCTGTTCTACGGAGCGATGCCCTGATATAGGCAACTTCAATCTTCGCAATCTCATCATCGAAGGAAATCCCTTCATCGGGAATCAGAAACGACTCTTGCTTGGCCGTGCTGTCGTAAAGGATCTGCTGAGGCAAATTCTTTACCTTAATCACAGGACCAGGGGCCATTAAGACCAGCCGTTGCATCAGATTTTCCAACTCCCGAACATTCCCCGGCCATGAATACTCCTCCAGTATCTCCAACGCTTCGGGATCCACCTGCTTCAACGGAATATTGTTGGCGCCGCAATACAGCCGGAGAAAGTGATCGATTAGCAGCGGGATATCCGTTGCGCGTTCTCGCAAAGGTGGAAGCATGATAGGAACAACATTGATCCTGTAATAAAGATCCTCGCGAAATTTCCCGGTATGGACCGCATTTTCCAGGTCTTCATTCGTGGCCGTGACCAGCCGAAAGTCAATTCTCTTGGAAGATTTGGCTCCAATTCGCTGAACCATGCGCTGTTCCAATACTCGCAGGAGCTTACTTTGGAGGCCCAACCCCAAGGTTCCGATCTCGTCCAGAAACAAGGTGCCCCCATGAGCCTGCTCGATATATCCGGGACGCGCGACATCCGCCCCGGTAAAAGCACCTCTTTCGTGCCCGAATAATTCCGCTTCAATCAAAGTCTCAGGCAGGGCCGCGCAGTTCACGCTTACGAAGGCTTCGTTGCGCCGCGATCCTGTCGCGACAATGGCGCGTGCCACGAGTTCTTTCCCCGTTCCACTCTCTCCCCTGACCAGAACTGTGGCATTGCTGTCGGCGATGTTATAAATCGCCTCATACACCACTCGCATCGCTTCACTCCCGCCAATCAGTTCGCAGAAAGAGGATCGGTTCGAGGCTTCTTCCCGCAAGACGCGATTCTGGATCTCGAGATCGCGATCCTCAAGTGCCTGCATCAAGAACACCTGAAGTTCCTGAAAAGCAACCGGAGCCACAAAGAGCTTGTCTAAACCCGCCCTTCGGGCCTGTAAGTTCAAAGCCTTGCTTCGAGAACGCGTAAGCCCAACCAAAACCAAATCTGAGTTTAACTTTCGAAGATCGTGGAGCAACTTCAGGCAATCCTCGCTGGACCCAGCGGCGGTCTCGATATCCGCGACTACAGCCGCAATCTGCACAGCCTCCAGAAGGTCCTGGAGTTCGTCCCAGGAATTAAGAAGGGTGGTATGGAAGCTTGACGCCAGCCATTCCTGAATTTCAGGCAGGATGGCATCGTCCGTGGTCAATATTGCGATGCGCCGTGCGCCTGCTGATCCCACAACTTTCATCGGGTTGAGCCCTCTCCGTGGGCATCCCCTCTACGGGGTGATCGAATTTGTACCCATTATAGGTAAAATTTTAACCCGCGGGGAGTTCCTGAAAAAACGGTCCTGACTAGATCCCTGACGTCTGATAGCGCAGCACGGAGAGGGCAAGCCGGTATTCATAATCCGCTTGAGCGCTTCCAATTTCAGCCTGAGTTTGCTGAAGCTGTCCCTGGCTTAATTCGACAATAGAACTTAAGCCTAGATTGTATCGAGTCTGCGCCAGATCAAGTGCGCGATTGGCTTCGTCCAGTAGCTGGCGGCTTACTCCAAGTCGTTCATACGAAGTCTTGGCATTCAGCCAACTGGTTCGCACGTCGCGGGAAATGCGGTTGCGCAGATCAAGAATTTGCTGCTTCGCGGCTTGCGATCGTAACTCTGCTTCCTGGGTTCTGGCATTGAAGAGAAATCCATTAAAGACTGGAATCTGAATGTTGACGCCCACAGCGCCATACGTAGCCGAGAGACGGTCATCGCGGACTGGCGCGCCACCCACCGCAGCAAGAGCGCTAATAGTCGGAAAATACTGGTCGCGGTCCGCCGCATGCAACTTTTCCACCGATTGTGATTCGAATTCCAGCGCCAATATCTCCGGACGCTTGCTGAATGCTTCAACGATCAACCCGTCGGGATCTGTTGGCGGGGCAGTTAACGGCTCGGTATCCTCCAGAAGCGTAATGTTCTGTAACGTCGGATAACCCAATATTGCGGATAGGCTCGCCATGGCTGCCTGCTCATTATTTTCTGCGTCGAGTTGTAGCAATTTCGCCTGCGCAAGATTCACATTGGCAAAACTCAGATCCAAGTCTGACTTCAACTTGCTCTTAGTAAGAGCCGACACTTGATCTGTCAACAATTGGCGCGAGCTCACCGTCTCCTGCGCTACCTTGAGTACGGCTTGAGCCGCGAGAGCGCCATAGAACGCCTGATCTACGGCTAGCAGGACCTGTTCTTTGGTGGCAAGAGAATTTTGAGCTTCGGCTTCCGCGCGCAGACGGGCGCTGGCCACAAGATTGGTGGTATGACCGAAATCTGTAATCAGTTGGCCGACAGTGGCTCCGACGGCGGCTCGTGGGAAGATAATCGGATTGTTGAGTCCGCCGGCACTAATCCGGCTGTTGTTGTAAGCATCCACGCCCGTAACGTCCACGGACGAAGTGGGCCATAGACTGGACTTGACTTCTCGCGTGACCTGTTGTGAAGCAAGCGCATTTAGCCAGGCCACTGAAATCGCAGGATTATTCTTGATGGCGGTGGCTTCGGCATCCTTTATGTCAAGACGAGCCGATACAGTTGTCGCCGCCTGTCGTGGCAGGGTACTGTTCGGAACCGGCGCCTTGGGAATATTCTGGGTTCCCAATGCCCACGGCTGGGGTTCCAGAGGATTGTCTGAAGGGTTCTGCTCTGCAAGGCAGGCCAAACTCAGAAACGACATGCAAAGGAGCAATGCAATTTTTTGCGTCATGCCGGCAACTCCTGTGCGTGAATGTCTTCCTTCCGGTGAGCCCATAAATAAGCGGCGGGTACCAGATAGACCGTGACGACAACCGAAAGCAGCAACCCCCCGATAATTGCGCGCGCCAAAGGGGCGTACGCTTCGGCGCCGGTGCCCAACTTTAAAGCCATAGGAATCAACCCGATGATTGTCGCTAAGGAAGTCATCAGCACAGGACGCAGGCGAATCCGGCTGGCGGCTGCCACGGCTTCTTTCAGCGGCTTTCCTTCCCGCCACAAGGCCCGCGAAAAATCCACGATCAAGATGCTGTTTGAAACTACAATTCCTACCGTCATCACCAACCCCATGAGCGACATAATATTCAGTGTTGTGTCGGTAAAGAGCAGCATCAACAGAACGCCGCTGAGGCCCGGCGGAATCGCAAAAAGAATAATGAAGGGGTCAAGAAAGGATTGAAATTGCGCGACGAGAATCAGGTATACGAGCGCTACCGACAGAATCAGCCCAATCCCAAAACTTTTGAAGGAAGACCGCATGCCCTGCACCGACCCCCGAAGGGTGACCCGAACGCCGTCCGGCAACTTGCTTCGAGAAATGATGCCATCAATAGAGCTGGCCAGCGTTCCCAGGGCTTCACTCTTGGGAGCTACGTAGACGTCAATTACGCGCCGCAACTGATAGTGGTCAACCTCGGTAGGCGATTCGATCTCTGAGATATCGGCCACGGAATCGAGTTGTGTGGTGCGCTGGTTTCCCGAGGCGCGGATGGGGATCTGCTTCAGATCATTGAGTGACTGTACTTGCGTTTCCGGATATTGGACGGTCAACAGATAATCGTTTCCGCTCTTTGGATCCACCCAGTAGCTCGGAGCGATCATCTGATCTGAAGTCAGGGCGGTAATAACATTATCAACCACTTCTTTTTGACTGAGTCCCACCAGGCTTGCGCGTTCGCGATCAATATTGATTTGCAGCGCGGGATAATCCACATCCTGAGGAATGAGAACGTCGCTGACTCCCGTAAGACCTCGAATCTGGTTGGCGATTTTAGTGGCGCTTTGGAAGGTCTGGTCAAGATTCATGCCGCTCACCTGGACATCAATCGGCGCGGGTAATCCAAGATTCAGAACTGAGTCCACCAGGCTACCCGATTGGAAGTACGCGCTCAATTCGGGCAGATCATTGCGCAAGGCCGTCCGTACCCGGTTCATGTATTCATAGCTGCCGACCTTGTGCCCTTCCTTCAAACTGACCTGAACGAAAGCCGTGTGCTGGGCGGAATTCGGCGTGTAGATGGAAGAAAAACCGGGGGTAATGCCAATGTTGGAAACAATCATGCCCAACTCGTCCGAGGGCACAATTCGACGGATTTCGTCTTCCACCTGTTTTATATATTGCTCTGTCAGCTCAATCCGCGTTCCAGATGGAGCTTTTACGTTGATCAGGAACTGACCAGGATCGGTGCGGGGAAAATAAGCTACCCCTATCAGCGGGTATAGGGCAAGGCTCAACAAAGCGATGCCCACCAGCCCAACTGTAGTAGCTGCTGGCCGTACCAGAGCGCGCCCTACGGAGTAATCGTATTGAGCTAGAAGCTTGTCGAAATACCGGTTAAATCCAGCGACAACGTGGCCAAACCGCGAGTCAGAAGTCTCGTGCTCATCCACGAGGTGAGGTGACTTAATCCATTTCGCGCAGAACAACGGCACCACCGTCATCGCGACAAAAAATGATGCCAGCATCGAAAGCACGACCGCAGTCGCCAACGCGATAAATAGAAAGCGGCTGACTCCATAGAGGAATATCACCGGAAAGAAAACAACAACGGTAGTAAGAGTCGCTGCTAGCACAGGAAGGGCGACTTCCTGGCCTCCTTTTTCCGCCGCTACCTCAGGCGATTCGCCCATTTCCATGTGCCGGAAAATGTTCTCTAGAACCACGACTGAGTTGTCAATGAGCCGCGAGAAAGCCAGCGCCAACCCGCCCAGCACCATGGTATTGACGGTTCCACCCAACGCACTTATCGCGAGAAAAGCCGCCAACGCCGAAAGCGGGATCGAGAGGAAGACAGCGGCAGTCGCCCGCATGCTCCCCAGAAACAGCAGGATCATGATCCCGGTGAGTATCAGGCCAATTCCACCTTCGTGCAGCAGATTATCAATCGCCTTTTTTACAAAGATAGACTGATCAAATACCACTCTAGCTACGAGTTGTTTTGGAACATCGGTGAGATCACTGACAGCTTTTTTAATCCCGTTGACGACTGCAATCGTGTTCGTGTCTCCGCCCTGTTTAAGGATGGGAAGATAAACGGAAGGCTGTCCATCCACGCGGACAATATTGGTTTGAATTTCATGACCATCCACAGCTTTGCCAACATCCTCTACCAGCACGGACGCATTCCCCACCGTCTTCAAAGGAAGATTGTCAATTTCTCGCGTTGTCGGGATCTGACTGTTGGTGTAAAGGTTGTAGTCCAGCGGCCCGATTTTGACATCGCCAGATGGCAGGATCAGATTGCTGTCGTTTACTGTTCGCACCACATCCATCACGCTGAGTTGGTGGGCTTCCAGTTTCAGGGGATCCACGTAGACCATGATCTGACGATAGCGCCCACCAAATGGCTGCGGGACCGAAGCCCCTGGGACGTTCGCAACCTGGTTCCGCACGTTGTACTGCCCGAGATCGCGAAGTTGAGTCTCGTTCAGCCCTTGTCCTTTGAGCGTGATGAGACAGACCGGCAGACTGGAAGCGTCGAATTTTAATACCACCGGCGGCAGCGTTCCCGGCGGGAGTTTTCTCAAGTCTGCCATTGCCAAATTGGAGATTTCACTAAGATCGGCATCCGCATTAGTCCCCGGCTGAAAATAGATCTTGATCAAGCTGACGCCCGGAAGCGAGCGGGATTCAATGTGATCAATATTGCTTCCCAGGGTAAAAAATCGCTCGAATCGTCCTGTGATGTCTGTCTCAATCTGTTCGGGCGGCATTCCGGAATAGAAAGTGGCGACGACGACGACTGGAATATTGATTGGCGGGAAAAGATCAACCGGCATGCGTACCAGAACGGTAGTACCGACAATTGCGATGACCAGGCAACATACGATAATGAAATATGGGTTCTTGATAGCAAAACGAGACATTAGGAACTTGCCTCCGAATCGCCAGATTGCTCGTCTACGATTTTTGGCTGGACCTTTTCGCCCAACTTGAATTCGCTGCGGTTCCCGATGACCACCTGATCTTTCTCCACCAAGCCGGAAAGTACCTCGATCCGATTATTTCCCTGTTGCCCCAACTTGACCTGACGTTCTCGTATGCGGCCATCTTTGTCCACTATCAGCACACTCGCTCCGGAGGCTTCGCGCTTCACGGCCTGAATGGGTACGGTAAGCGCCGCATCTTTCTTACTGAGAGTGAGATTAACGTCTGCGTACATTCCATCCACCACGGTTCCGTCGCGATTCTCGACGTCAATCTCCGTGTGCATGGTCCGTGTCTGCTGATCGAGCGCATCGGAAAACCGCGCCACACGGCCTTGAAAGTCACGGCCGAGCGCCGCAACGTGCACTTGAACTACCGATCCCAATCGAATCTGGGACGCGTCAGACTCGGGAACCGGAACTACCAACCGGAGCCTCGACCACTCTGCAAGCTGGACTACTGGCATGGCTTGAGTGTCGGAGGCGGTTCCGGCCTGAATCAGTGCTCCGGTGTCGGCGTAACGTTTCGTGATCACACCATCAAACGGCGCCGTGATCTGGGTGTAAGCTTCCATTGCGGCAAGCTGCTTGCTACTGGCTTTCGAGACCGAGAGCTGGCTCTGCGCCTCTGCCAGCGATGCATTCGCACTTTCCACTTGAGCTTCGGCTTCTTTGTCCTTGTCCTGAGCGTCCTCCAGTTCTTGCTCTGCGATCAGTCCCTGCCGCTGTTCTGACGCCTGTTTTAGGCGTGCGTATGCAAAGTGTGCGGCCGAGTGCGCGGATTCAGCTTGTGCAACTTCGCTTTGCGCACGGCGAATCGCGTTCTGACTGTGCTCGATGGTCGCCTCAGCGCCTAGAATCTGTGCCCTTAATTCGGGGACCTCCAACACGGCGAGAACCTGGCCTTCCTTCACCTTGTCGCCGACATCCACAAAAATCTGGCGGATATAACCCGCTACCTTGGCGTGAACGTCCACTTGCTGGTATGGCTGGAACGCGCCCGAGAGAGTGAGCGAATTCACCAGGGCTCTTCGACTCACCAATGCAACCGCGACCGGACGAAGAGAAGGCCGTTCACCCGCTTCGGCCTGTGCACCCTTCCCTCGGATGAGCAAAAACGCCACTAGACAGAAGGCGCCCACCAATCCTGCAAAAATCAGGTACTTTTGCTTCTGTTTCATTTCACCAACCTTTTCTGGGTCGCCCTGCCTTGATCGCAACAGTTTGTCCTCGCCTGCAACGGTCGCGCCTGTTCCGGCATGTCCTGTGCAGACCGAAGGCCAACAGCGCGTTCTGGGTTCTGGACTGCCGGGAACTTTGGCGCAATGCGGGGCAGCCTTGCTACCACGGCAATGGGCCGAATTACACCGGCGCAGTTTTACTGGCTAAACGCGATACTTGGGAAGTTCAGCAACAGGGGGGAGGCCGATTGTACAAACTCGATTCGAAGAAGACACTTGGAATTGGCGGCCACGCCGGCGAAACCGGGGGATAAAAATGAACAACTTTCGAAGCCACGACAATTGCGACAGGGGGATCCCAATGCGCTGCATCTGTGGCAAGATGCTGCCGCATGGCCCGCGGCGATTGCGACTGCGCCATAATGCCGTGAGAGATCACGATGGTGCTCGTACGCGTCCCGAGACTCACGGTCAAAAGAGAAATCGCCAAAAGGATAAGGATCCCGCCCCCACGCCCTTGCTTGCGGTTGGGTGGCCAAAGATTTTCTAGCGGCGACATTCAGATCCTATCCTCATCGTCATTATAACCGAGGCCAGTTTACGGCATGTCGTCCTCGATCTTGATCGGGTTATACATTATGGCAAAAGGTTCGGTACCGCCACCCCACACGCAGTGAGGCTAACCTCGCCTAACCCGTACCTGAAGAGACTTTTGTTGGTCTTGCGCCTAAGTATGTATAAGTTTTTATTATATAATAATGTTTTATAATACTTAACTAAATATTATTAGCTTTCCTTCATTCGTGTGTCGCCTTACCATAGGGGAGCGTCAGAGAAAAGGGGCAATGAAAATGGAACGTCCGCGCATTGCGATTTTCGACACTACGTTGCGAGACGGCGAACAGTCGCCAGGGTGCAGCATGAACGTGAAAGAAAAACTACGCCTGGCGCATCAGCTTGACCGTCTTGGCGTGGATGTGATTGAGGCGGGTTTCCCCATTGCGTCGGAAGGCGACTTTACCGCCGTCCAGGCGATTGCGGCCGCAGTTCCGCGTCCTATTATTGCTGCGCTGGCCAGAGCATGCGTCAAAGATATCGAGAGGGCGGCTCAGTCTCTGTCCGGAGCTGTATGCCCCCGGATTCATGTCTTTTTAGCTACTTCAGAGATTCACCTTCGGCACAAACTACGCATCACGCAGCAACAATGCTTAGAGCAGGCGCGTGATGCCGTCCGGCTGGCCAAATCCTTTTGCCGGGATGTGGAATTTTCTCCTGAGGATGCTACCCGGACGTCCCCACAGTTCCTCTACCGCATTCTTGAAGCGGTGATTGAGGCTGGCGCAACCACTCTGAACATCCCGGACACTGTCGGATATAGCGTACCCGCGGAATTCGCTGAACTGATCTTCGGCATTCGTCAAAATGTGCGCGGAATTGAAAAAGTCACCATTTCAGCCCATTGCCACAATGATCTCGGTCTGGCGGTTGCGAATTCTCTGGCTGCCGTGGCGGCTGGCGCTCGACAGGTGGAGTGCGCCATCAATGGAATCGGCGAGCGCGCCGGCAATGCTTCTTTGGAAGAATTTGTGATGGCGTTGCGGGTGCGTTCTGACAGATATGCCTACGAAACAGGCATCGTAAGCGAACAGTTATTTCCCGCCAGCAAATTATTGAGTGAAATTACCGAGGTCCCGGTGCAGCCGAATAAAGCGATTATTGGACGCAACGCATTCGCGCACGAGGCCGGCATCCACCAGGATGGCATGCTAAAGAACCGACTGACCTATGAAATTATGACGCCGCAGTCCGTTGGCGTTCCCGACTCCACATTAGTATTAGGCAAGCATTCCGGAAGGCACGCGTTAGGCCTGCGATGCGAACAGCTTGGTTACTCTTTTGATCGCCGCGAATTGGATGATATTTACCGTCAGTTCGTAATTCTCGCTGACGAGATCAAGCACGTCCACGATCACCATTTACTTGACTTGATTCGGGAGAGCCGAGGCATTCGCCAAGGTTCGCAGCTCTCGGTCGCCGCAGCTGCCCCGACCGGTACCTCTAGAAAACCGTTCCCTCTCCTTCCCTCCGACTACAGTGCCGCCACTCTTCCACACAACGCCGTGACGGAACATCACTCGGAACAAGAAGACTACCTCTGGGGCGTGTAAAGCAGTATTCCGGTAGTGGGTCAGTTTGCCTCGGTAGCAGAAAAACAATCAACCACGAAGGGGCACGAAGGCCAGTTTCGACGGTTTTCTTCGTGCAACTTCGTGCCTTGGTGGTTGATTGTTTTCGCAACTTGACCCAAAACCCCAGGGTGCCACTACCCGCTCCCGATTACGAAGTGAGTTTGGATTGAAACTGACGCACTACCAATATTCCTTCTTCGATTCGGAACTAAATAATCGAATATACAATCCTTAATTCTCAGCGTAAAATTTTTCAACAACAGCGGCGCTCGAAGCCGTGATTGTAGAACTGTCAGTTCTATCTGTCGGAGATGTCTTTTCACCCATGCTGATTAAAGTGACCGTTCTGCCCGGCGATGGGATCGGGCCAGAGGTGACTAAGCAGGCAGTTCGCGTGCTTGAAGGACTGGCAACCGCCTTCGGCCACGAATTGACCTGTACGCAGAAGGATATCGGTGGCGCGGCGTTAAAAAGCAGTAAAGATCCGCTTCCAAACGATACTTTGCAAGCGTGTCTTTCGTCCGGCGCGGTGCTGCTTGGCGCCGTGGGAGGCCCATCCTTTGATAGTTTCCCCAGTCATCTCCGCCCCGAAAGTGGGCTGCTGCGATTGCGCCGCGAATTGGGCGTTTTCGCTAATCTGCGTCCGGCAACCTGCTATCCATCTTTAGAAGATTGCTCCCCACTGCGAGCCGACATAGTCAAAGGAACTGACATACTGATTGTCCGGGAACTTCTGGGAGGAATTTACTACGGAGAGCCCCGTCTGATTCAAGGCCCGACAGGTGACCGGAGCGCGACCGACACGATGCGTTACACGGAAAAGGAAATCGAACGCGTGGCGCGCGTAGCTTTCGAGCTTGCGAGATCTCGACGGCGCAATCTGGTTTCCGTAGATAAAGCTAATGTGCTCGATTGCTCCCGCCTGTGGCGGGACGTGGTCACCCGCATTTCCCAGGATTACGTGGATGTTAAGACATCGCATATGTATGTGGACTCTGCCGCCATGGCCCTGGTGTCCCACCCGGCGGACTTTGACGTTGTGCTAACTGAGAATATGTTCGGCGACATTCTTTCCGACCAGGCGGCATCTGTGGTCGGTTCTCTTGGGATGCTTGGCTCCGCAAGTGTTGGTGGTCCCGTCGGGCTCTACGAACCCATCCACGGTTCCGCGCCAGACATCGCTGGGCAGAATATTGCCAATCCCGTGGGAGCAATTCTTTCAGTGGCCATGCTCCTGCGCCACTCATTTAAATTGAAGCGCGAAGCCTCCTGCGTGGAATCAAGCGTCGCCGGCGTTCTGGCAGCTGGATACCGCACGCGCGATGTCGCAAAGCACGGCCATGGCTGTCTTTCCACCGAAGAGATTGGGGGAAAGATCGCGGAAGCGATTCGCGTTGCTGCGGCCTGCACAGAGAATGTCGCAAGCTGACCCATTTCGGATTTCCATACTCTCGGGACGAATAAATTTATTGGGTACCGTCTCATCCCGCGAGAGTACAATTTCTACATATTTGTTTTCACGGGAAGGGCCGAATGCTTTCAAAGTGCGCCAACCCGGGCTGCCCAACTTCGTTTCGTTACCTGCATGAGGGCAAGCTGTTTCGCATTCACATAGATCCAGGCGGAAGCGAATCGCTTTCGACTTCAGGCATAGATGCTGAGGCGAAGAAGCCATCGCGACGCGTTGAATTCTTCTGGCTGTGTCAAAGTTGTTCGGCAGAGATGACGCTAATTGTGGAAAAAGGCGTCGGCGTTACGGTCCGGCCATTGAGGCCCATCTCTGCAATGGCTTCCTAGAGCTTCGGAGAGTAGGACTTCAACTCCACGTGAGTCGCGGTATATTTTCCAGTTAATGCGTTCCAGCGAATCTTAATCATCTCTTCGACCATCCGAAGGCCGTCACGCACGGGGTGAATGCTTCCGCCTGGCCGATGCGCCCACCTTACCGGAACTTCTTCCACCTTTAATCCAAATGTCCTGGCGAGGAAGAGAATTTCAGGATCGAATCCCCAGCGCTCAATCCTCTGCATTGGGAAAACGAGGTCAACGGCACGTCGGTTGAAAGCCTTGAAGCCGCACTGAGAGTCTTCAAAATGCAGTCCCAAAATTATCCGCAGCGCCAAATTGAAAAGGCGCCCAAAAATCTGACGCCGGAGCGGCTGTCTTGTGGTCTGAAGTTCCGGCCGCAGCCAGCGAGAGCCAATGGCGATGTCGGCTCCCTGCTGAATCGCGGCAAAGAGCTTTGGTGCCTCGTCGATTGGAGAAGACAGATCGGCGTCGCTGAAAAGCAATATCTCTCCTTGTGCGTGCAACATTCCGTTGCGCACACTGTAACCCTTGCCGCGATTGCCGGGGTTCTCGATGAGACGCAACATCGGATTATGGATAGCTTGCTGCCGTACCATCTCAGCAGTGTTATCCGTGGAACCGTCGTTCACGACGATCACCTCAGCACTCCACCCTTGTTTAGCCGCGAAAGTGAGGATTTGCTGTAAAGTCGCGCCAATGCGCGCGTCTTCGTTATAGGCCGGAAGCACGATGCTATATGTGAATTCCAAGTGATGGCGCCATTCCCTGGGTGCGAGAGTAACTCCTGCGTGGGTACAGTTTGCTACAGCGACAAGAATAGGGCAATCAATTTTCGGAAGGGAAGGACCTGATCTTATGGAACCATGGATGACGCTGATCCTCCCAGATTTTCTGGTACTTGCGCCCGCGTAGCGGTTGAGTACACTATTCCGGCCTGAGTCCATGCGCTCCTTCCTTACAGCAACGCTCATCGTTTTTCTCGCAGCTCCCTCTGGGTTTGGTAAAGTGATTGTGTTCTGGCAGGACGGCTTCCCTACAATCGCCAGCGTTCCGATTAGCCGCCAAACTTTGGTGAAGTCGCTCGAAGGCATGGACGCAGTTTTTATTGACCTCGATCAACTAAAAGATCCTGCCACCCTCAGTTCATCTGACCTTCTAGTGCTGCCTTATGGGTCGGCGATTCCCACCGACGCATGGCGCCGCATTCATGCTTACCTGGAAGCTGGTGGAAACCTTCTGGTTCTTGGCGGGCAGCCGTTACGAGTGCCGGTCGGCGCGTCTGATGGCAGGTTCAGCCAATCACTTCCACAGGATACTTATTCGCGAGAGCTGGATTTTCGCCACAGCTACGAAGTGCCTGTATCGAATGGAACCCAATTCAGTTGGCGTTCGGGATATTCGTTTCTGCATGCGCCCAAAATTCGAGCACGCCGCTTCTTCGCCGTCGAAGGTCATGTTAATGGTCTTGGTTATATGACGGACTCCGATGGCCTGGAGATTGCCGCCCCTGTCATCGTTTCAGACAACACCGGGCCCGGAAGCGGGTTATCGGGATCGCGCATCGTCGCCCTGGATTTTGATCCTCAGCCCGGCTACTGGGATTCGCCGGACGGAATCTCTCTGATCTCGCAAGCGGCCGAATACGCACGCCAGGGTGCCACTTCATTCTGGCTGGAAATGCTCTTCTCAACCTTGAAGCCCGGAGAATATCCGCAAATCGTCGTTCATCTTCGTAACGCGCGCCGCTTGAGGTTGGCGCAACCACTCACTGGCGCAGTCAGAGTTGAGTTGCTTTCCGGTAATACCGTGGTAGAGACCGCTCAAGTATCTTGCTCGGGCAGCAAGTTGGATTCGGAGGTCTACATGCCGAAGGTGCTGCCCATCGGCTTTTACACAGTCCGCGCGATTTATGAGGATGGTGGACGAGCGCGCGAGTTCTATCAGAATGGTTTTTGGATTGAGGATGAAACACTGTTGACCTCCGGCCCCGTTCTAGGAGTCAACGGAAACTTCCTGACCCGCGACGGAAAACCATTCTTTCCAGTCGGAACGAATTATTTCAGCACCGAAGAAAACGGCTGGGATTTTTCAGGTCCACGAAATGCATGGAACTGGGAAAAGGACTTCGCCGAGATGGCGCAGAACGGCGTCACTTTTGTCCGCACCGGCGTCTGGATGCCCTACAAAAGATTTGTAGAGCCTTCAACCAACCAGGTGAACGAGCGTTTTTTGCGAAACCTTGAAGCCTACCTGCTTTGCGCGCGCCGCCACAACATTATTGTGAACTTCACGTTTTTCGCTTTTGTTCCGCGAGTCTCAATGCGCTTTGAGCCGCCGCCGGGGTCAGGAGTATCCCCGCCCGAACCGAACGCGTACATTGATTATGCAAGCGTGGAAACCGAACAGGATTACATCCTATCTGTCGTAAATCGTTTCAGGAATGTTCCTTGGCTCTGCTGGGACTTGATTAATGAGCCGAGTTTTTCAAACCCCAGTCGGCTCTGGCATGGTAACGTGCCCAACGGCGACGGCAGTGAACTCGCAGCCTGGCATAAATGGCTCAAACAGAAATACAGTACTCTCGACAGCTTGAGCATCGCTTGGGCGGTTACGCCGGACGAGCTGAGTAGTTTCGACAATGTGCCGCTTCCGAGTGAAGCCGATCTAACTTTTGACCGCTATGGCAATCCGAGGCAAGTGCGAGCCGTAGATTACGGCTTATTCGCGCAGGAGATGTTCGCCGACTGGGTTCGATCCATGGTCACCGCAATCCGAAACACCGGAAGCAAGCAACTCGTGGACGTTGGCCAGGATGAAGGCGGCGTGAAAGACCGGGTGTTGAATCAGTTCTACGCCGCCGCCGGAGGCGTCTCCTTCACGACGAATCACACCTACTGGCAGGACGACGCACTTTTGTGGGACTCGCTTGCGGCGAAGGTACAAGGGATTCCCAATATCACTGGTGAAACCGGGTATCAACCCGTCTGGAATCCCAACGGTACTTGGCGCTATGACGAGATGACAGGATTTCCATTGCTCGAACGAAAATGGGCGCTCGGCTTTGCCGCGGGCAGCAGTGGAGCATTGCAATGGGATTGGGACCAGGAGCCGGATTTCGGCATGAAACGAAGTGATGGCTCGGCAAAAAGTTGGGAGCCCATGATGCATTATATGGGACAGTTTGCCGAGAAAGCCGCGCCTTCGGCCACCGGCCTGACTGAGCCAGAGATCGCCATCGTATTGCCGCAATCGCTTCAGATCTCAGTTTGGAATGCATTCGCCCTCGAAGCCCAGCAGAAATGTGTCCGTGCTCTTTATCAGTACGCGCGAGATGAGGCATATGTCGTTGGCGAATATCAGATTGAGTCTATAGGCAATCCCAAGCTGATAATTATTCCCTCTCCGTTTGAGCTGACGGACCACGCATGGCAGGTCGTGCTTGATAAAGTGCGGGCGGGCGCGACCTTATTGCTCTCTGGACGGTTTGATGAAGATGCACACTTCCATGCAACCGGGCGGCAGAACGAAGTTGGATTGAATTACATCGCCGGACCATTGACCGCAAGAGAAAACACTTTGACATGGCCTGAGGGCGAGGCTCGTCTCATTTATTCAGGCGACAAGACAACTTACCTAGACCGCGCATTTTTTTCTGATGGCAAGACATTCTCCATCCAGACGCTGGGCCAGGGGAAAATTATCTTCTCAGCCCTCCCGCTAGAATTGAATGACAACTTAGAGGCTATAGGTAACGTGTACAAATACGCAGCGAAGCAAGCCGGCGTGACATCCAGTTACTCCACGAGCGTGCAGGATCCAGGCATACTGATTTGCCCGACCCGCTTTCCGCACGCCACGCTGTATGTAGTCACATCGGAATCTGGGAAAACGACGGACATCTCTTTTCAGGACCACCGCAGCGGAAAAAGTTTCTCTACCACACTAGAGTCTGGTCGTGCCGAGATGCTCGTTGTTGCAGATAGCGGCGACGTGTTGACTTCGTATGGCTGGAATAAATAAATCAAATGTAGTTCGTTAATTTCTCGCAGTTTCACGGAGGCTTGATAAAGATGCACGGTCCTCGAATTCGATCCCTGATCCAGGCGGGAATCATCTGTGTTTGTTTGATTGGAAGCGCGGCTCGCGGCTACCCCCAGGGCAAACCGCAACCTGTCAGTGAGCCGGATTCCTATGGACCATTCAACGCGGTTTTCCTCTCCGGGGGCGATGGTCTTAGCAAACCTCTCGCGAAAGACGACCCCGTGTTGCGCGCAGATTCGCCGTGGTCCTTATACGGATGGGTAAAGCTCACCGAATCGCTCGACGCTCCGCGCTTGCTTGCAGGTTTCGGCGATCCCGAGGATGAGTTTTCGAGGTATATCGCGCTTGATGGCAAGAACGTAATTTTACGGATGGGCAAGAACAGCAGCCTCTCAGGTGCGGCGTTGCTCGGCCCCGGCAAATGGCATTTTCTGGCGGCAACTTTCGACCGAGACCAGTTCCGCCTTTACAGTGACGGAATTCAAATAGCCAACGGAAAACTTGATCTTGGAAGCGTGAGTCCGGTTTTGCAGATGGCGCCAGCTTTTTTGCCGTCCCCGGATTGGAAACATTTTGGCGGGACGCTGGCTTATATAACCTTGACGCGAGCGGCACTGAGCGGCGACGCCATCAAACAGCTCTCTCAGAAGCCGGATGAATTTTCGCTGGTTGAATTCGAGGAAGGATCGAAGCCGTGGCCGGTACAGACGCGCGGGCAGGCAGGATACCGTGCTCCACAAGATCCTGCGACTATGCCCCATAGCAATGCGCCATTCTCGCAACCAGTAGCAAAACCTCTGGCCAAAACCCAAGAAGCTCTTCAAGCGAATGGCGAGGATAACTGGATACTCGCAAACCGATGGAAGATGACTCCCGCCCCTAAGGTAAATGACGAGGGGGCCGCGATCTCGCAATCTAATTTTAGCGATCGCGATTGGTGGCCGGCAACCGTACCTGGCACCGTGCTCACGACCATGATTGATCGCGGTGTTTATCCCGATCCCGACTATGGAATGAATAACCTGGCAATTCCCGAAAGCCTGAACAAACAAGACTATTGGTATCGCGTCGAATTCTCCATGCCCCAGTCCGCGCGTGACCGTCGCCTGACCCTCACTTTTGAAGGTATCAACTACGCTGCCGAGGTTTGGCTGAATGGCAAGCCACTCGGTTCAATCAAAGGCGCATTCATTCGCGGCGTGTTTGATATGACTGGGATTGTAAAGCCTAGGCAAAACGTCCTGGCCGTCCGGGTTTCGCCTCCGCCTCATCCCGGAATTCCTCAAGAGCAGTCCATTAAGGGTGGCCCGGGCGAGAACGGCGGATTGATGTGTCTGGACGGCCCTACGTTCGTCGCGACCGAAGGGTGGGATTGGGTTCCCGCAATTCGCGACCGCGATACCGGCATATGGCAACCCGTGACTATAACAGCAACCAGCAACGTGAAGGTTGGTGACGCGCAGGTCGTTACTTCGCTTCCGCTGCCCGATACCACTCGCGCGGATGTCGAGATCACAGTGCCGCTGGAAAATTCTTCAACCTCTTCAGTTAGCGGGAATCTTGAAGCCTCATTCGGGGAAACCTCCCTCACAAAACAGATCACATTGCCTCCCGGCAAGACCTCCGTAAAACTGGCAGCCTCTGAATTTCCGCAGTTGACCGTACAGCACCCGCGACTCTGGTGGCCGAACGGCTACGGCAAGCCGGATCTCTATACGTTGAAGCTGACGTTTTCGGAAGGAAATATCGTTTCCGACCGCAAAACACTACGATTCGGAATTCGCGAGATCACCTATGAACTAGGGTTGCTGGACAGTTCGGGCCATGTGCGACGTGTGGAATATTCGCCAACCGTTGCCCGGATGAAAGATGAGGAAGTCGTCAACGTCCGTCACGAAGGCATTCGGCAGATTCCCGCCGCCGAACCTTACCCTTCCATCTTCCCGCCGGAATGGAAAGAAGGTTGGAAGTCGTGGACGGCATCGTTAACTCCTCACGGCGAATCCTCGCCTTCGATTCGAATGCTCGACGATACGAAGATGGCACATTATCTGGTCATAAAAGTGAATGGTGTGAGAATCGCCTGCCGCGGAGGGAGTTGGGGCATGGATGATTCGCGCAAGCGCGTCTCCCGCGAAAAACTCGAACCTTATTTCCGGCTGCACCGCGACGCGAATCTGAACATCATCCGCAACTGGGTGGGGCAGAGCACCGAAGAAGTTTTTTACGACTTGGCCGATGAATATGGCCTGCTCGTGTGGAACGATTTCTGGGAATCCACTCAGAACTACAACGTCGAAGCCGAGGATCCGGCGCTCTTCCTGGATAACGCTCGCGACACGATCGTGCGGTTTCGCAATCATCCTTCGATTGTCTTATGGTGCGGCCGCAACGAAGGTGTACCGCAACCAATTATCAACGCAGGACTCATCGAACTGATTCGATCGCTGGACGGCACGAGATACTATTCGCCAAGTTCGAACCAGATCAATCTGCAAAACAGCGGGCCATATAAGTACACCGATCCGGTCCTTTATTACACTGCGCTGAATCGCGGTTTTTCGGTCGAAACTGGCACGCCGTCATTTTCAACACTGGAGTCCTTCCGTACATGGATACCGAAAGAAGATCAGTGGCCGATCAGCGATGACTGGGCCTACCACGATTGGCATCAGAGCGGCAACGGAGACATGGGCCCGTTCATGTCCCAGATGCAGGCCGAATTCGGCGCCCCAGTAAGCCTCGAGGATTTTGAACGCAAGGCGCAGATGCTGGACTACGTGGATCATCGCGCAATTTTCGAAGGGATGAACGTGCATCTATGGTCACCCAATAGCGGACGAATGCTATGGATGACGCAACCGGCTTGGCCGAGCAATACATGGCAGATCATGACCTCGGATTACGATACGCAATCTTCTTATTACGCGGTGAAGAAAGCTTGCGAGCCGGTGCACGTGCAACTTGATCTGTCGAACTATTATGTCGGCGTCGTCAACACAACCACGGAACCGCTTGCAGGATTAGTGGTCACTGCAAACGTCTATTCGCTCGAGAATAAGTTGCTGCTGCATCAGGAAGAGAAGCGAGACGCTGCGGCCGATATGCTCACCAACGGGTTCCAGCTTGAACTCGCACCGTTGCTCGCATCACAGGGAATTGCGCTGGTAAAACTGGAATTGAGGAATTCCGCTGGCCAGGTCGTGTCCGACAATTTTTACTGGCTCGGAGCGACGAGTGAATCCTATCGAAGTTTGGCCCGGCTGCCCGCCGCCGCGTTGTCCGTGACCGCTCAGTCCGTCCGCAATGGCGAGGATATTCGCGTGCAAGTACATCTGCACAACAACGGAAACTCCGCCGCACTATCCAATAAGCTCACACTCGTGTCGGCCGATGGATCGCGAATATTGCCTGCATATTACAGCGACAACTACATATCCATATTGCCAGGAGAGAGTCACGAAATCGACATTGAGTATCCGGCGAAATCGGCAAGCGGTCCGCCTGCTCTAGGAATTCGGGGATGGAATCTTCCCAACCAGATCGTTCACATCGGTCAATTGGCCGCGGGTGTAAATTGAGCAGCCAAATAAACGAACCGAATCGCAGCCAGTTAAATCCGATCGTGCGGGCCGCGATTCATCCTGCCATTGGGGTGGCGCGTTTGGGGAACAGTCCGGATAAATATTGTCTTGCACCGGAAGTTGTGGCCTCCCCGCCTCAGGAGCCGGGATTTTATCGAGACGGAAACGGAGCACTAAAGCGCCAAGTGCCGCGATTTCGCATCTACGGGCTTGATGCTGAAGGCCAGGTTGTGACGGAGATCACACCGTCCAACGCTAAGATCACGTGGAGCGTTCATCTCGCCAACAAGAAAGCCGCGTGGTATCAGTTCCAGATTGCGTTGGATATTCCGGAGGTGGATTCAGCGCCCCATTCCTACATACGCAACCTTGCGATTTCCAATCGTGATGGGCTAGTCATTGATCCCGGCAGCCGCGAAATAACCGGAATCAACACGCAAGGCCCAAATTATGCATTCGATACCGGAAAGTTCATGGGCATTCCGGTTTACCTTGGCGAAATCCGCACCGACGACCAAGGACGCTTGCTTGTTTTTGGAGGCCGCGGCAAATCGGCTTCGTACAACAATAGTCTGGCGCTCACCTTTGCCAACAACGAGGGTTGGTACGACGATACATCAGACGGACCGGTCACAGCGACAGTCAACTTCCAGGGAAAAGCACTGAAGGTTGATCCTGCATGGATTGTGGTCGCGCCTCCGAACTACGCGCCGTCGCAAAAATCGGTTCGCACCATGTGGGATTTGATGCGCGACACGGCGATCAAAGCGAAAATGATTCCTGCCCCGACTCGTGCATCATTCAACACTGACATTCGGCCCATCTTCGAACGGCTGTCACGACTGCAATGGGTGAATGCAGGTTTTGCTGCGGCGTTTGGATGGCGCGGCCCGAATAATTATGCGTCCGCTGAATCGCTTGCCAGATTCAGCCAGAATAATCCGAACGATGAAGAGATGAGGCGAACCATCGCCACTCAGTTTCGCAACTTCGCTCTGGATGCGTGGTCGCCAAAACCGTGGCCATGGCAGTATGGCGATGCCATGAACATTCCCCCGACCCATTCGCCACGACAGAATTCGGCGCTGAGTAACACTCAGCTTGAACTGCTTCAACAATGGGCGAATGGTAATTTCGATTCGGATTACGTCCCAGTGCAACCGATGGGCCTTGACGATGTTCCGATGCCGGAGAGGGGGGCTATGCTCGACCGCGCCTCGCTGGAATTTTGCCTCGCCGACGCCTTTCATCCCGGCTGCGAAATGACTTGGCCCATGCGCCATTCCAGCCTGTACATGGCGCCGTTTCGAATTGCGCAAATGGCGCAAAATTTTGTTGAACCCCAGTACGGAGCGGTGATGAATCCCAGCGAAATGTTGGGCTTGCTTCCATACGGGCCTTTGGGGCCACAGGTTCCGGGCGGAATCACTCGCTGGATGGCACTTCCATGGCAGACTGACACCGCCAGTTGCCGTTCTGGATATACCAAAAATTATGATCCGTATCTGCCGACGTTCTGGCCGGCGCGCGTTCCAAACCAAATTCTGACGGACGCGAACTACAAGATTGTGATGGACGCGCAGCGTCCCCTCGCCGAACGGCTGACGGCATTCGCGCAACGCGTATCGTGGGCTCGACCTTTGGGCAGCAGCGGATACACTTCGCAGATTAATAACATGATTGATAATTTTTGGGAGATGGGCGTGATCGAGCAGCGTCCGGGCCCGGACGATCCCAATTTTCCGTCGTCATTGGAAGTGGAGAATTTGCCGCAGCCGACAGTTGAACGGCTGGCTGCTGACGGTGGTTCGCCGAATGCCGCGGATGAAATTGATTTGACCGGCATCGAGAAGGTTCGGCGCTTCCCCCATGGACTCAAAGACTAGGTTGCGCGAGGTTGATGTCCTCATCGTCGGCGCTGGACCCGCTGGCGCCTCCGCCGCCCTGAGTCTCGCCCCGACGCGGACGGTTGCACTGACTGATCTGGATTCGAGTTCTCGTCCAAGGATTGGAGAATCGTTACCGCCCGCAGCTCGGCGACTCTTCAACGACATGGGCCTCTGGGAATCTTTTCAGTCTCAGGGACATTCTCCCTGCTACGGCAATCGTTCCGTATGGGGATCGGCGCAACCCATCGAGACGGATTTCCTCCGCGACCCCGATGGTCATGGCTGGCATATTGATCGGGCGCGATTCGACCTGTGGCTTCGCGGTATCGCGGTGGATCGCGGCGCGATATTTCTCTCGCCGGGCCGCCTGAATTCCATTGAATGGGATGGACGAAGCTGGCGTGCAAAAGCTGGAACGGACGAGGGTGACATCGAACTAATCGCGCGAGTGGTGATTGACGCCGGGGGACGTGCGAGCCCAGTCGCTCGTTCTTTGGGCGCGCGCCGCAAATTAGCGGATAAGCTCGTCTGTAGTTGGGTGTCCGGAAAAGCGCGGCCGATTCATCGCAGCGCGGGCTTCACTTATGTCGAAGCCGCCGAGGATGGATGGTGGTACGCCGCGCCGCTCGCCGGTGGACGTCGAGTACTCGCGTTTCACACTGATTCCGATCTGCCCACGCGCGCGCAGTCGCCGATCCGAAAAAACTGTTGGAACGCGCCGCCACAAGCGACGAATTGGGCGCGGTATTAGCCGAATCCGGCTTCGTCCTCGAACACTCAGGCTTTTCCGCCGCGCACAGTGCTATCCTTCAGCCCTTTGCCGGTCCAGCATGGTTCGCGGCGGGCGATGCTGCTTGTAGTTTTGATCCGCTGTCGTCCCAGGGGCTTCTGAACGCCCTCTTCACAGGATTGGCCGCAGCCGAAGCGGCAGACCGCCATTTGGCAGGCGCAGAGGATGCATTCCTCGAATACTCGGAGACCGTAAATCAGGTTTACGCGGTCTATCAACAACACCTCTTTCATTGGTATGGCTCCGAGGTACGCTGGAGCGATAAACCGTTCTGGCAGCGGCGGCACGTCTAGCACCGGACACGGGGCCGATTTTAACTGCGAAGGATCCTAAGGACCACATTTGGTCCCTTCGTGTACCTTAGTGTCCTTCGTGGTCAACGAATTGGCCTTTCGCCCGCCCCTAAATTGACTTAGCCCACCCTGCAAACTACCATCGCTCCCAACCATGTCCCACGACCCTCTGGCCGGAGAACTGCTCGGGCACTATCGTCTGCTCGAGCAAATTGGAGCGGGCGGCATGGGTGTGGTTTATCGCGCCCAGGACGAACGGCTCAATCGGCATGTCGCAGTCAAGGTTCTTCCTCCCGGAAGCCTCGCCGATGAAGACACGCGCAAGCGGTTCAAGCAGGAAGCGCTGGCGCTCGCGCGGCTGAACCATCCGAATATTGCGACCGTGTTTGATTTCGATTGCGAGGGGACGACCGACTTCCTGGTGATGGAATTGTTGACGGGACAGACCCTGGCCGACAAACTGCGCGCCGGTCCGCTGCCTCCAGACCAAGTCATAAAGTATGGGATTCAGGTAGCTGAAGGCCTGGCCGCCGCACATCACCAAGGCATCCTGCATCGCGACCTCAAGCCCGGCAACCTTGGTTTGACTGCCCAGGGCAGAGTGAAGATTCTCGACTTCGGCCTGGCAAAACTCCTGACGGCCGACCCGATGGACGTCACCATGAGTATGACCGGCGCCGGACTGGCGAAGGGCACCCTCGCCTATATGGCGCCCGAGCAGCTTCGCGGGGAGAACATTGACGCACGAGTGGATATCTACGCGGCGGGATCAGTCCTCTATGAAATGGAAACGGGGAAACGTCCGCACCCGCAGGAGTACGGGCCTCTTCTTATTAACGCGATCCTGAACCAGGAACCCGCGCCTCCCTCTAACCTGAATCGAAGCGTGACTCCGGCGCTGCAAGCCGTCACGCTCAAGGCTTTGGAGAAAGATCCGAAGTTGCGCTACCAGTCTGCCCAGGAATTAGCTTCCGATCTGGAACGGCTACACACTGCCACCGTGCCGGTTGCGGTTCAGCAGGCTTCCCAGCGGCGTCTGCGCCGAATGTTTCGCATTGCTATACCCGTTGCCGGCGTCCTCGTTCTTGCCATCGCCGCATGGCTGGCTTCGCGCAGGTTGCAGTTGCGCGCGACCAACGGCCCGCGCCCGATGCTGCTGATTGGAGATTTCGAAAATAAAACTGGCGAACCGGTTTTCGACAACACGCTGCGTGAAATGTTTACTTCCAGTCTCGAACAGTCGCAAGTAGTGCAGGTGTTTCCGGCGAGCCGTCTGGTTGACGTTCTACAGCGTATGGGGGCTCCTCCGGGTCAGCGCATTGACGAGAATACCGGGCGCGAAATTTGTCTGCGCGAGGGCCTGAAGGCATTTTTAATCGGCTCAATCGCGCGCTTCGGGCACACTTATAATCTGGTGGTCCGCATTGAGTCTCCCTCTGGGTCTGACATTGTTACCGACAGCGAAACCGTTTCGAGCGCCGACGATATTCCGAAAAAGGTAGATGCAATTGCAGCGACAGTGCGCCATAAACTCGGCGAATCTCTGCAATCGCTGAAAGATAATTCCGCTCCGCTGGCACAGGTAAGTTCGTCCTCCCTCGATGCGGTGCGCTACTTCACCACGGGGAAAGACAGCCTTTACAAAGGAGATCCTTCGCAGGCGGTTCTGATGTTCACCAAGGCGTTGGAACTTGATCCCAACTTTGCCGTTGCCCATGAATATCTCGGTCAAAGCTACAACTATCTGAACCAATATGATCGGGGAGCCGGGGAAATACGTCAGGCAGCCAAGCTTGCCGACCGCGCCTCGGAACCGGAGCGGCTTCGGATCATGGCCGCTTACTACGCAACGTTGTTGGATTTTCAAAAGGAGTGCGAAAATTATCAGCTTCTCGCCGAACTGCAACCATCAGACCCAGCTCCCTTCGTGAACCTTGGCGTTTGCAATGCGGAAAATAGCGATTATGCAGCCGCTGTATCGTTCACCGAGAAAGCTCTTAAGTTAGTGCCTCAGTCGGATATCAGGATTAATCTCGCGTCACAATTGCTTTCGGAAGGAGACACGGAAAAAGCCTTTCAGGTCGCACAGCCGTTTGCCAGGGATTTTCCCAACAATCCGTATGCTCAGGTTGTGCTGGGGCGCGTTTACCTCGCGTTGAACCGATTCGAACTGGCACGCCAGACGTTCTCTGGAATGGTGCGCACCGGCCCCGATGGTGAAATCGAAGCTGACCTCTCACTTGCCGATTTGGATTTGGCGACGGGTCTTTATGGGGAAGCGGAAAAAGATCTCGGCAACGCGATTCAAGCCGCGGTGAGAAATCACAATCGCATCGCTTCCGCAAAGGCCCAGATCGAGATGGCGGAGTTGTTAATACAGAAAGGTCTATATTTGCAGGCCAATCAGCAACTCGGTCAGGTCAATCTGCCGCCGCAATCTCCCGCGCTCATGCTCCTCCTGGCGAGGACCTATGCTTGGACCGGCAGCCTCGAACCCGCCAGGCGGAGTCTGCGAGACATTGATGCCCAGATAAATCAGCATGACGCACCTGCACTCCAGGCATTGCGCAACCTTGTGAACGCAGAAATCGCATTGGCGCAGAAGAGGTTTCCCGATGCGGTGAAGGAGGCAGAGAGTGCCGTCACTTATCAGAAATCCGTCTTCGCGATCGAGACGCTTGCCCGTTGTTACGCTGCGGCAGGAATGCAAGAGAAAGCAGTCGAGCAGTACCAAACTGTGATCACTCGTGGAAACGAATTGATGGACGACGCCCGCGCCGAGAGCTTCGATGAGCCCGCGTTTCATCGGGCGGTGGACGCGCATTACCGCCTCGGTGTCCTCTACCAAAAGCTTGGGCGATGGGACGACGCGCGGACCGAGCTGCAAAAGTTTCTCGGCTATTGGACCCACGCCGACGCTGACGTGGGAATTTATCAAGATGCTCAACGATTGCTACGAAGCTTGCCGGCTGGGAGCGTGCCCACGCCCGCGAGGTAAAGAACAGACTCGCGGATTCCGTCTAATCCAAGTTCCGTCTCGATCAAAGTGTCCTGAAACGCTGCCGTGCAAAACGGAGCGAGACCAAGCCACGTCGCCACCAGGCAAAATGTCTGACACAAATGTCCAGTTTCCAGCAATACCACTCGATAGGTGCGGGCAAACCGGTACTTCCACTGCGTGCGTGGAAAAACCGCGGTCATAACAAACAAAGCGGACGCATCTGCAACGAACTCCTGCCCCGCTGCGTAGGCAACCGCCTTCTTCACTGCTTTCACAGATAGGATTCTTGCCAGCGAGTGATGCAGGCCATCGTAGTGATACAGGCCCCGTGGCAGGCCGCCGACCCGCATGGCTAGCATATACACTTCGCCCGGGTGACGCGCCCCACCCGACGGGCTCGTTTTGTGAAACAAACGTCCGAAAGGCGGCGCCGCGATCTTCCCGGTAACTCCCCACGTGTAATAGAGCAGGGTCGAGATTACGCTTAGCGGTATCTGCTCCTCCGAAAATTCCCGGTGTGTCTTCCGGGCCAACAGCGCTCGCGCAAACTCGCTCTGTGATTTCTTTTCGGGAGGCAGTCGGATGCGTGGAGCTTTGCTGTATTTCTTCAGCAACGGCGGCTGCGGAGACTCCGCCAGGTAGCGCCGGAAAAAGCTTGGAGGAGGTTGAAGGTATTCAACATCTTTCGTGGCGAAATGAAAACTTCCATGCGGCAGCCAGTCCGACCACACGCTCGCCAGTTCGGCGTCTTTTTTTGCCTGTGGCGTACCCTCCGACACCACAAGCGTATTCTTCAACAATTCGCGCAACCCGGCGCGAATACTCTTTGGCGTGTACTCCGGAAGTGAAGCATAGAGGTCCGGCGGGCGAGTCCAATTGTCGAGCAGATGCAGAAATCGGACCGCTTCCGGTTCGGCGCTGACGGACACCTGTGTTTGATAATTGCACAGGATTAGCCTTCCGTCGCGCCAATCCACCAGAACTGCGCGCGCACGCCGTATACGGCCGGACCTAATCATGCCAGGCAAATTCTACGCCGAGTGCACATGCCCCTTCGCCTTACCTGATGTTGCCGAGTGCACGTGGCCCTTTGCCATGCCCGATTTCGCTGAGTGCACATGTCCCTTTCCCGAAGCAGCATGGATGTGCCCCTGACCGGTCCCACCAGACGCTTTGTGGATGTGGCCCATGGCCACTTTTAGATTCCTAATATTCAGTTCTAGCTCTCGTTGAGCTTTTTCCATTCCAGCCAGAGCTTTTCTGATCGGCGCGTTGCCGTCAGTAGACTTCTTCTTATTCTTAGCTGCCATTTTTGTTACCTCCTTAATGCTTATTCCCAGACGCGCATCCCGAATTAGATATGGTACTGATACCGTGAGACCTTGTAGCCTCGCAAAGTCACTTTGTCAACCCCTTTCGGAGAATGTGTCGTTAGCACATGATATGTCCGGTTGAGATAGCACGTGAAGTGTCCGCTTTTCGGGCGGCGAGGGTAGGAGATCATGCGCAGCATGATCTCTTACA
>Ga0208849_1000534_pt1 | contig 35067 bp, 28 predicted proteins | sample NGESurdeep072012_10_FD_184470 | JGI IMG/M metagenome (GOLD analysis project Ga0208849, IMG submission 184470) | Arctic peat soil microbial communities from Barrow, Alaska - NGEE Surface sample 53-3 deep-072012 (SPAdes) | ecosystem: Environmental > Terrestrial > Soil > Wetlands > Peat ... | reverse complement strand
GACCCCGCGGCGCCGGGCCGCCCCTATGTGCTGCACGCCACCGACGAGACCGTGACGGAGTTCGCGGACGAGCCGTATGCAGCCAACGCGCCGCTGCACGTCGTCGCGCTGCGCACGCAGCAGGCCAAGTACGCGACCTACTCCAACTGGCCCTTCCATGGCATCGGCCCGCTCTCACGTGGAGAGGAACGCGAGCTCTATGACTACCGCACCCACAGCGGGCGTCTGGAGCTGCACAACAGCGCCGGTGAGAGCGCGCTGGAGGAGGGGCTGCGCGCCCAATTCGAGCGTGCCTTCAGCCAGGAGCTGCGGGGCCCGCTGCCGCCACGTCTGACCGAAGCGCATGCCCGCGGCTTCGCCGACTACTTCTCCACCGCCAGGCACGCCGCCACCAGCGCCGCGGCCCGCCGCAAGCATCGCTCCGAAGGCGGGCTGGGGCCGCTGGACCAGATCGCGGTGCCGGGTCCGCGGTCAGCCCGAACCTGACATCTTCACCGCGGGCGAGACAGCGAGGACCGCGCCCGAGCCGTCGAGCGCCTGGACCGCCAGATAGGGACCGGCAACCGCAGCCGGCAGCGAGATCGCTGTCTCAAATCCACTCCTCGGCGCGCTGCCCGCTGGGGTCAGGGTGGCAGGCGAAGATCCCGCGAGCACACGCCAGGCGGCGACATCCGTCGCCCCGTTCCAGCTGGCGTACACGACCGCTCCCCCGCCCGCGCCGACCGCCCGCTGATCGTTGCGCACGGCCACCGCGGGTGCTCCCGCCGGCTGCCCGCTCCAGGGGAGCGCGTAGGTCCGGTAGGACTCCCAGTCCGGCGGTAGGTGGGCGTTGAAGAGCACCTGCCCGGCAGAGTTGACCTCTGAGAGGTAGCCGGCCTGTCCCCAGCCAACCATCCAGTCGCCGCCCGGGAGAGCCTGCACGTTGCCCTGGCTACCCGCCACGAGCGGGTTCTGATGCTCGTAGTTGCGCGTGAGCGTGGCCGTCATGCTCGCCGTGTCGAGCGTCACTTCGATCGCGCGCGATTGCGGGTGGTCTTGCGGGAACGCTCCGTTGTCGAAGAACGTGATCGCGCCGTTTGGCTGCTGGCGTGCGTCGTGCTGCCAGGCCGTGCCGGTCCCCGCCCCCAGCTTGAAGCTCGAGTGCCTGCCGCCCAGCTCCCAGCGCACCTGGCCCGTCTTGGGGTCGATGTCGTATGCGGCCCAGGTGTTGCGCGCGTCGAGGAGCAGATCGCCATCCTGCTCGACGTCGATCGAGTTGATGTGGAAGTAGTCGAACGGTTCCCTGCGGCTGGAGGGCTTGGCCGACGCGTAGGAGCTCCGCAGGGGCACATGGTCGAGGCTGTGCCACTCGTACATCACCAGGCCGGTCTTCAGGTCTATCTCCTGCACCAGCGTGTCCGCGACCGCCCCCTCGCGCGGGCCGCCGATCGCCGAGAGGTCGCAGTCGATCGCGTCATAGACGGTGATCAGCCCGGTCCCCTGCGGGGTGATCTGAAATTCGTGGAGATCCGGCTGATAGCCGTTGCCGGCACGGACGACCGCGATCGTCTGGTAGGAGCTGTTTGCGATCACCTCGCCCGCCTTCTTGCTGCCGCCGGCGATCAGGGGGTCCTGCCACCAGGTGAGCACGGGCTTGCCTTCGTACTGCTGCACGCGCAAGGCGGCGGCGCGCGTACCGACAGGAGACAGTGCCTTGAACCAGATGAGACCTCCGTGTTCGTCGAGGATCATCGGCCCGTACTGACCGACTCCGGAATAGGGGGAGAGGAACAGGTCACCCGTCGCCGTCCGCGCCTTGGAGGACACCGTCACATCGGGCGGACGCAGTTCCGGGCGCGAGTGGAAGCTCTGAAATTCCTTTGGCTTGGGGGTCGGCGCAGAGCTCGTGCGCGTGCTCTCGGTCACGCTCGCCGACCCTGGATTATCGCCCGTCGCCACGGTGAAGCTCCAGGTGAACGGGGTCGTCTTTCCAGCTTCGCTCAGGACGGCATGAACGGTGACCAGCTCGCCGGCAGCGAACGCCCGCGCGGGCACGAAGCTGGCGCCGTCACCCTGGGAGTAGGCGAGCAGACGCCCGGCGTGCGCGCCGCTGCGCGCGCCCGTCACGAGAACGTTCGACAGCTTGAAAGCGGTATTCCCGCCCACCCCGCCCACGCCGCCGAGGAAGCTGATCTGGGTGGTCCGCGAGGCGTCTCTGGTCTGGGGAGCGGGCGAGACCGTCACCCGCGCGCCGGCGAGCGCCGCGGAGACGTTGAGCGTCGGCGGCACACAGCCGATCGCGACAGCCGTGCTCGCGTCCGTCGCGCTCGCGCCGGCACAGCCCAAGGCAAGCAGCGCGAGTCCAAGCGCCGACGCGAGGCCGACGAGCAGCGTGCGCACAACCGGGCGACGCGAGTGGGCGGGCACTCGACGCGAACCGGCACTTAATCTTTGATCGTGCGCGAGGTGCCGAGCACCGCGCCGCTGGGGTCGAGCGCCTGCACGGCAACGTAGGCTGCGCTCGCCGGTAGCGAGACCGTGGTCTGAAAGCCGCTCTTTGCGCCGCTCGCCACCGCCGCGAGGGTCGTCGGCGAGGACCCCGCGAGGACCCGCCAGGAGGCGACGTTCGTCGCTCCATTCCAGCTCGCCACGACGGCAGAGCCCGCGACCGCCACCGCGGGCGCGCTCGTCGGCTGACCGCTCCAGGGCGACAGGTAGGTGCGGAAGCTCTGCACGTTCTTGCCGAGCGTCCCGTCGAGCAGCACGTGTCCGGAGGCGTCGTACTCGGTGAAGTTAGGCAGCCCGCCGTAGCCCATCAGCCAGTTGCCGGATGTGTTTTCGGCGCTCGCCATGTTCAGGAGGTTGCCCTGGCTTTCGGCCAGCAGCGTCTTCGTCGGGTTGGTGAACTGCCTGACCAGGCTCACGCTGTGATTGGCGGTGTTGGGCGCCAGCAGCAGGCCGCGCGACTGCTTCTCCTTCGGCGGGTCCGAGCCATTGTCGAACATCGAGATCAGCCCCCCGGGCTGCCACTCGGCGTCGTGCTGCCAGTAGAAGCGCGTGCCCGATCCGAGCTTGAAGCTCGAATGGCTGCCCCCGAGGCGCCAGCGGATCGCGCCGGTGTGAAGGTCGACGTCATACAGCGTCCAGGTACTGCGCGAGGAGAGCAGCACATTGCCCGGCTGATCTGCGCCCACTCCCCCCGCCGAGCCCACGGGACCTGGCGAGATCGAGTTGATGTGGACGTAGTCCCAGGGGTAGCTCACTTTGGGCGCCGGGTTGTTCGATTCGCTCAGGGCGACGTGTCCGAGCGCGTGCCACTCCCATATCACCAGGCCGGTCTTGATGTCGATCTCCTGCACCACCGAGTCGGCCAGCACGCCGTTGGCCTCGCCGTGCGCCGAGGAGAGGTTCATGTGGATCAGGGCGAACATGTCGATCCACGCCGTTCCCTGCGGCGTGATCCGGACTTCGTGCAGGTCGGCGTGGTAGCCATTGCCGGCGAAGATCGTCGCGACATGCTGGTAGGAGCTGTTGTAGAGCAGGTCCTCGCCCTGGCCGAAGCCGACCTCGAGGATCCGCCCCTGCCACCAGGTGAGCACCGGCTTGCCTTCGTATTGCTGGACCTCGAAGTTGGTCGCGTCATCGCCCGCGGGCAGCGGGTGAAACCACACGAGGTTGCCCGCCTGGTCGGAGATCATCGGCCCCGGCGAGCCCTTGCCCTGGTAAGGGGCCAGGAAGAGATCGCCGGCGCTCGCGCCGGGCTTCGCCGGTGTCGTGATCCTGACCGTCGATGGCGTCAGTTCCGGCGCCGAGCTGTAGTGCTGGACCGCGTGCGGATCGCCCGGATTGATCGGGAACTGCTTCTGGCTCGGGCTGTCCTGGTTGGCGATTGTGAAGCTCGTGCCGACCGTCTGCGTCGCCCCGCCGGAGCTGACTCGGGCGTGAACGCTCACGCGCTCCCCGGTCTTGAAGGGATGCGAGGGCAGGAAGCTCTCGCCCGTTCCGGTCGAGTATGCCCGCAGACTCCCGCCGTGTGCGCCGCTGTGGGACCCGACGACGCGCACGTCGCTCACCTGCGTGCCCGCGCCGCCGAGGAAGCTGATCTGGGTTGCGGGGGAAGCATCCGGGGTGCCCGGCAGGGGCGAGACGGTCACCGCGCCCGCAGCGGCGGCGCTCCCCGAGTCGGCAGCGAGCACATCGGAGGTGGCCGAGGAGGCGCCGCCGCAGGCGCACAGCGTCACCCCGATCCCCGCGACCGCGAGCAGGGCGCCGGTCGCGCGTCGCGCGCTCATCCGCGCACCCGTCCCGTATGGGCGTGACACGCCCGCACCCGCCCCGCGCGCGCGTGATCTGGGGTGGCGAGGAGGATCGGGATGGCGAGGAGGATCGCTGTGGTGGCTGGGAGGATCGTCATCGAGCGGCAGTCTATGTCACCCATCCAACGTAAATAGCCGGGTGGTTCCGATCACCCGGCCGGCGACGTCGAGCGCCTGGACCTTGAAACTCTTGTAGGCCTGGGGCACGGGAATCGTCGTCTCGAACCCGTCCCTGGAGGCGCTCGCCACCGCGGTCATCCGGCCGGCGCCGGCACCGGCCAGGACCCTCCAGGACGCGACCCGGGTGGCGCCGTTCCAGCTCACGTACACCGTGGCCTTGCCGTCGTCCGCCTGGCGCGCGGCGCCTACGGGCGGCGAGAGCGGCAGGCCGTCCCACTGCTCGAGCGTCGCCCGGTAGGTGAGGTTGGCTGCCGGCAGTTCTCCTTCGAGCAGCAGCTTGCCCGAGCGGCTGTACTCGGAGAAGTACGGTTCCGAGCCCCAGCCGACGAACACGTTGCCGTTCGCGAGCGGCTGCGTATCGCCCATGTAGTCCGAGTCAAAGCCGCCGCTACGCCCGTACTGAGCCACGAGCGCCGCGGTGCGCGCCGGCTGGTCGAGTGAGAGCACGAGCCCTCGCGATGGCCCCGTCGGTGCGACGTAGGTGCCTCCACCGGTCAGCTGACAGCAATGATCGTCGTAGAGGCTGACGGTCGAGTCGGACTGCAGCTTCACGTCGTGCTGCCACTGGAAGGCGGCGCCCGGGGCGAACTTGAAGCTCGAGCTCCTGCCGCCGAGGGTCCACTCGATCCCGCCGGTGTCGATATTGACCATGTAGGCGGCCCACGTGTTGCGCATCGAGACGAGAAAGGCTCCGTTGCCGCTCAGGTCGATCGAGTTGACGTGGTAGGCGTCCCAGGGAAAGCCGTTGATAGGCAGCGAGGCTTGCGCCTGGCTCAGCGGGATGTGATCGAGCGCGTCCCAGTTGCGCAGGAGCTTGCCGGTCTTGATGTTGTACTCCTGGACGGCCGAGTCGATCAGCGCGCCGTTGTACGCGCCGCCGTACTTGGAGAGGTTCATCGGGATGTTCTTGTTCGCGGTCACCCAGGCGTCGTCTCCCCTGATCAGGAGCTCATGCAGGGTCAGGACCCAGCCGTCCGTCGCCTTCAGCCGCGCGACCGTTTGGTAGTGCTGGTTGACAACCACGTATTCGCCGCTTTCGGTGGCGCCGGTGTTCGTGACGGCGCCCTGCCACCAGGCAAGCGCCGGCTTGCCTTCATAGGTCTGCAGGCTGAGATTGGCGGCAACCACCTTTTCCGGCACCGGTTGGAACCAGACCGGCTGCAGCCGCTGGTCGAGGATCAGCGGCCCGCTCTGGCCGACGATCGGCGGTTCGTTCAGGTCGTAGAAGTTCGCGGTGAGGATGTAACCCGGCGCCAGTTCTCGTTCGGGCGCCCGCAGGTTGCGGCGGATCCCGGGCGGATGCAGCGAGGGCTCGGTAACGAAGCTGTAGGCGCCACGGGTCGTGTAGGCCCCGAGCGGAGCACCGTGAGAGCCCGCGAACGCCACGGTGATCGCGATGAAACTCGCGAGCACGACACCGATCGCGAAGGCAAAACGCCCCCCTGCGCTTCGCCCTCGCACAGCGCCCTCGGGCCGCGGCAGCGAGGTGAGTGTCATCACCGCGGCCGCCGCGGCCAGGCAGGCGCCGATCAGGTAGGCAAGGCGGAATCCCTGGGTCAACGCCTGCGCCACCTGTTGACCCGAGCCGATCAGATGGGTGGTGCGCTGGGTCGCGAGCGTGATCAGGACCGCGAGCCCGAGGCCGCCACCCACCTGACGCGAGGTGTTGACGAGGCCCGATGCGAGCCCGGCCTGTCCCTCCTTGGCGCCTTGGGTCGCAACGATCGTCGAGGGAACGATCGACATCGCGATCCCCGCCGCCGTGAGCAGCCCGGGGATCATCACGTACACGATCGGGCTGCCACTGGATCCGATCCGCGTGAACAGCAGGAGCCCGGCCGTCAGCATCAGCAGGCCGCCGCCCAGGACCGAGCGCACGCCGAACCGGCTCACGAGCTTGCCGGCGCGCGAGGCGACGAGCATGATCATCAACGTCATCGGCAAGAAGATCAGGCCGGTGTGGAGCGGCGAGAGGCCGAGCACCTGCTGCAGGTAGAGAGAGCTCACGAACCACATCGGGAAGAGCGCCGCGCTGAACAGCAGGACGATCGTGTTCGCGGCCCGCAAGGTCTTGGTCAACTCCTTGAAGGGGATCAGCGGCGCCGACGCCACGCGCGTCTCGATCAGGCCGAACGCCGCGAGCAGGGCCACCCCGAGGACGATCGGGCCGAGCGCGTTGAACGTGCTCCAGCCTTTGAGGCCCGCTTCCACGATCCCGTACACCAGCACCATCTGACCGATCGTCAGCGTCAGCGCGCCGGCGAGATCGAAGCTCGAGTCATCGCGCTCGCGGCGACGCTCGCTCACGACCGCATAGGCCACCAGCGCGGCCGCAATCGCGATCGGGGGGTTGATCAGCAGAACCCAGCGCCAGCTGAGCACTTCGGTGATGATCCCTCCGAGCAGCACGCCGGCCGCGCCACCGAGCCCGTTCATCGCCGCCCACAGGCCGATCGCACGGTGGAGCTTCGGGCCCGGCGGAAACGAAGCGGTGATGATCGCCAGCGAGGTCGCGGCCATCAGCGCGCCGGCGAAGCCCTGCAGCGCGCGCGCGCCGACGAGCACCCCCTGGTCGGGCGCGACGCCCCCGGCGAGCGAGGCGAGCCCGAACAGGGCCAGCCCGACGACGAGCATCCGCCGCCGGCCGAAGCGATCGGCCGCACGGCCGCCGAGCATCAGAAAGCCCGCGAACGTGATCGCATACGCGTCGACCACCCATTGCAGGTCGGGCGAGGAGAAGCCGAGGCTCGATTGGATCGAGGGCAGCGCGACGTTGACGATGCTCAGGTCGAGGATGACCATGAACTGGGCCACGCAGCAGACGACCAGCAGCCAGGCCGAGCGCGGGCCCTGCTTGCTCTCCAGCGGAGATACCTCCGTTACCGTCGGACTCGCCGTCGCCTCGACGCTCACGGGTACCGACCGAGCTGCGATTGACGCTGGGAACGCTTGCTAGGCTCAGCCCCCGAGCCCTCACGCGAGGATTGGAGCCCAGCCCATGAAAAGAACACCACTGACCGCCATGCTAACGATCGTGCTCGCCCTGGCGAGCACCACGGCGGTGACGGGCTGCGGCGGCAAATCGGGGAGCTCCACCGCCAAGCCGGCGACGAGCAGCAACCCGACGACCACGCCGACGACGCACAAGCACAAATCGAAACCGGCCTACTGAGCTGCCCGCTCATCGCAGCGAAGCGGCGTAGCTGATGACCCCAACCGCCTTCGACGTGCCAAGCACATGGCCGGCCGCGTCGAGCGCCTGCACCGCCACGTAGGCGTACTTCTCGGGCAGGGTCGTCGAACTCTCAAAGCCACTCGCGGGGATCGTCGCCCGTGCCGCCTGCGACCCGGCGTGCTGGCCCGCGAGCAGGCGCCAGGAGGCCACCCCGGTGGCGCCGTTCCAGCTCGCGTGCACGATCGTCTCTTCGCTCGTGTCGTTGAGGGCGGCGAGGACCGCCGGCGGGCTCAGCGGGCGTCCGCTCCAGGGGAAGCGGAAGGCCCGGTAGAAGGACATGTCAAACGGCTGGTGGGCGTCGAAGAGCAGCGCGCCGCCGCCTGAGTACTCGCTGATCGCGGGCACCCCGCCGTAGCCCACGACGGTGTTCCCGTCCGCCAGCGTCTGCATGTTGCCCTGGCTGGGGGCGAGCAGCGGCGGATTTTGATGTGTGTAGGCAAAGGCGAGGCGTGCTTCGTGTGTCTTGAAGTCAAGCCTGATCCGCAGGCCACGCGACTGAGGATGGATCGGCGGGTTTGACCCGTCGTCGAAGAACGTGAGCTCCCCGTCGGGGAGAACGCGACCGTCGTGTTGCCACGCCATGCTCGTGCCCGGTCCCAGCTTGAACGAGCTCCTGTTGCCGCCGAGGCGCCAGAGGACCTTGCCGGTGCCACCTTCCAGCTGATAGCCGGCCCAGGTGCTGCGCGCCGAGATGAGGATGTTGCCGGATGAATTGGTGCCCGCCCTCCCCAAGTCGATCGAGTTGAGGTGGAAATAATCCCAGGGGGTCGCTCCCGTCGGCGCTTGCACTTCGGACTCCGACGCGCCGACGTGGTCGAGGCTGTGCCATTCCCAGCGCACGAGGCCCGTCCTCATGTCGATCTCCTGAATCGCCGTGTCGACGATCGCCCCGCCCGGCGCTCCCTTGACCGCCGTGAGGTTGCAGCGGATCGGGTTGTACGCCGTGATGTAGGCGACGCCGTGGGGGGCGATCTGGAAGTCGTGCAGGTCCGCGTGCAGGCCGTTGGCGCCGGGAATCCTCGCGACCGTCTGGTAGTTGGAGTTCATGACGATGTCTTCGCCCTGGCCGAAGCCGAGTGAGAGCACGCGCCCCTGCCACCAGGTCAGGTCGCGCCGACCTTCAAATGTCTGCTCGCTCAGGTCCGCCGCCGCCTCGCCCCCCGAGAGCTTCTCGAACCAGACGAGCCGGCCCGTCGGCGCGTAGATCAGCGGCCCGTACTGGCCGGGACCCGGCCCGTTGGTCGTGAGGATGTCGCCGGCCGCGGGATCGCGATCGGGCACGGTGACGCTCATGATCGGGGCCTGGACGCCGGGCATCGTCTCGAAGCTCTGATAGTCGGCGGGCGGCGCGGGCGGGTTGGGGAACTCCGAGGTGGTTGCCGTCGAATATGGATTAGCGACGCGGAACTGAAAGGCGAGCGGCCTGCCGCCGTTGCCGCTCGTCCCGGCTCCGGCGCCGATCACCGCGCGCACGGTCACGCGCTCGCCGGCGGCGAACGGGCTGTCGGAGACGAAGCTCGCGCCGTCGCCCTGCGAGTAGCCGCGGAGGTGGCCGGAGTGACTGCCGCTGCTCCCACCCACGACGGAGACCGCGTGGATCTCCGTGACCGGCAAGCCCAGGAAGCTGATCTGTGTGTGGGGGTTCGCCGTGTCGGTTTCCGGCGCCGGTGAGACATCGACGGACAGCCCTGCCAGCTTGGCGCTGTGGCTCAGCGTGGCCGGCAGGCAGGGGGGGGAACTGCCGCTTTGTGTGGCCGAGCTATGCGAGTCGAACCCGCCGGCAGCCAACACGATGACGAGGGCGATCCCCACGAGGATGGCGCCCAGCAGGACGATGAGGCCGTTCCGTTTCATTTAAAGAGTTGACCCCGGGCGCCGGTATGGGGCTCCAGGATGGAGCAGACCATCGAGTCGAGGAAGGACGATACCGAGAGAAACCGCGCGCTTCCGGCCTAGGTGCGCGAGCCGGCGCGATCTTTACCAACTTCTTCGCCCTTCGGGGAGTCAGTCAGCGGCGAGCTTGAGTACGAGCTTGCCCGTGTTCTCGCCCGCGAACAGCCGCAGCAGGGTGTCGGGAAAGTTCTCCAAGCCCTCGGCGATGTCCTCGCGTGGCTTGAGCTTGCCATCGGCGAGCCAGCCGGCCATCTCGCGCGCGCCCTCTACGTAGCGGTCACCGTAGTCGGAGACGACGAAGCCGGTCATGCTCGCGTGGTTGACGAGCAGCGAGAGATAGTTGGACGGACCGGCGACGGCGCCGGTGGCGTTGTACTGCGAGATCGCGCCACAGATGATCACACGCGCGTTGCGGGCCAGGCGCGCGAGCGCGGCGTCGAGGATCTCGCCGCCGACGTTGTCGAAGTACACGTCGATCCCCTTCGGGCAGTGCTCGCCGAGCCCCGCGAGGACATCCTCGGCCTTGTAGTCGATCGCCGCGTCAAAGCCCAGCTCCTCGGTCAGGTAGCGACACTTCTCGGCTCCGCCCGCGATCCCCACGACACGGCAGCCCTTCAGCTTGGCGATCTGTCCGACCACACCGCCGACGGCGCCGGCGGCGCCCGACACCACGACGGTCTCTCCCGCGACCGGCCGACCGATCTCGAGCAGTCCGAAGTAGGCGGTCATGCCGGGCATGCCGAGCGTGCCCAGATACACCGGCAGCGGGGCGAGCGCCGGGTCGACCTTCATCACCGCGTTGCCGTTGGCGACGGCGTACTCCTGCACGCCGAGCAGGCCGGTCACATGGTCGCCGGGGGCAAGCCCGGGATGGTTGGAGACGAGCACCTCGCCGGCGGCGAGCGCGCGCATTGTCTCGCCGATGCCGACGGGCGCGATGTACGACCTGCCGTCGTTCATCCAGCCGCGCATCGCCGGGTCGAGCGAAATGTAGAGGAGCTTGACGAGCACCTCGCCCTCGCCGGGCTCGGGGACGGGCTCCTCGGTGTATTGCCAGTCGCTGGGCTTCGGCAGGCCGACCGGGCGGGCTGCGAGGCGGAACTGATGGTTTACGAGGTCCATGGGCTGCCCTTCGTCGAGGTCTGCGTTGCCTACAGCCAAGCACATCGCGCGCGGACCCGAACAAGCGGCGCTGGTCAGGTCCGATTCCCGCCAGACATCACAATCCGGATATGCCACGGTGTGGGTGTGATCTTCGATTCTGAGCGTTTCTGGCAGGTGCTCGAGTTCGGCGATCCGCGCTTTGACGGATGGGTCTTCTGCGGTGTGAAGACGACCGGCATCTACTGCCGTCCAAGCTGTCCGGCGCGCACACCCAAACGCGAGAACGTGCGCTTCTTCGCGTCCGCCGCGGCGGCGCAGGCGGCCGGTTTTCGCGCCTGCAAGCGCTGCCGCCCCGACGCGACGCCGGGCTCGCCCGACTGGGATCTGCGCGCCGATCTCGTCGGCCGCGCGATGCGCCTGATCGCCGATGGCGTGGTCGACCGCGACGGCGTCGGCGGTCTTGCCCGGCGCCTCGGCTACAGCGAGCGCCACGTGCACCGCCAGCTCGTTGCCGTGGTGGGAGCGGGGCCGCTCGCGCTCGCGCGCGCCCAGCGCGCGCAGACGGCGCGGATCCTGCTCGAGACGACGACCGTCTCGATCACCGGCGTGGCGTTCGCGGCGGGCTTTCAGAGCGTGCGGCAGTTCAACGCGACGGTCCAGGAAGTCTTTGCGATGACGCCGAGCGATCTGCGCGTGCGGGCGCGAGGAGGAGGGCTGCCCGAGGACAGTGGCGCGCTGTCCCTGCGGCTGCCCTATCGAGCGCCGCTGGACGCGGACGGCCTGATCGCGTTCCTGGGTCTGCGTGTCGTGCCCGGCGTCGAGGAGGTCCAAGATGGCGCCTACCGGCGCAGCCTGCGCCTGCCGCATGGCGCCGGCGCGGTCGAGCTGCGCCCCGGCGACGGGTACATACATGCTCGCTACTGGCTTGCAGACCTGCGCGACCTTGCCGCGGCGATGCAGCGCTCGCGCGCGCTGCTCGATCTCGATTCCGACCCACTCGGCGTGGTCGAGGCGCTCGGCGATGACGAGCTGCTGGGAGCGCTCGTGCGCAGGGCGCCCGGGCGGCGGGTGGCCGGGCACGTCGATCCGCACGAGCTCGCGATCCGCGCGGTGCTCGGTCAGCAGGTCTCTCTGCGCGGCGCCGCGACGCTCGCCGGCCGTCTGGTGGCCGCCTACGGCGAGCGGCTCGAGCGCCCGCTCGGCGCGGTGACGCACACGTTTCCACCCGTGGCGGCACTGGCCGAGGCAGATCCCGAGCAGCTGGCGATGCCCCACGCCCGTCGCCGTGGCCTGCTTGCGCTCGCGCGAGCGCTGGCGCGCGAGGAGATCGTGCTCGACGGTGGAGTGGATCGCGAGGAGGCGCGCCGCCGTCTGCTCGCGCTGCCGGGGATCGGGCCATGGACGACGGAGTACATAGCGATGCGCGCGCTACGCGATCCCGACGCCTTCCTGCCGAGCGACCTCGGCGTCCGCCACGCGTTCGAGCAGCTCGGCCACGACGGCCAGCTCGCCGCCGCCGCGCGCCTCGCCGAGCGCTGGCGGCCCTACCGCGCATACGCCGTGCAGCACCTCTGGGCCTCGCTGCCCGCAGCCGGGCGAGCGAAGCGCACGCCGATGCCCGTGAGCGACACCGACCGGCTCGCCGCGTGAGGTCGGCGATCGACCCAATGCCCAGCTCTGCCCTCCCTCAGGCGCTGCTGTACACCACGATCGACAGTCCGATCGGGGAGTTGTTGCTGCTCGGAGATGGTCGGGCCTTGCACGGCCTACATCCGCAGGCGTTCATAGATATTTGAATTGTACCGAACACTTTAGAAAGTGTTCGGATAGCACCAAAACAATTGCACCGAACAAGTCAGCTCGACAAGGAACCTCCTGCGGCAACGGTGTTGAGCGGTGTCGCGACAACGCTGAGCGCGCGAGCGGGGTCGGCACTCATCAGTCTTCGGGAAGAGCAGCAAAATCACGCTTGGCTTTCTTGTACCACCCCATTCCCGAAATGGGATGCTTCCACCTACCTTTCATCTCCTGCAAAGCGCTTTCGTGCGTTGCATCACCCTTTGCGACCGCATCCTTTAGATGTTTGTCCTGCGACTTTATAACCTCATCTGCGGTGTTTCCATGGTGCGGTAAATCACATGGTCCACCCAATTGTTTACATGTCATTGTCTTCATAAGTCTCGCTCCTTTCATACGAGCAACAGCACCGTTCGCAGCCGCTGACCATGGAGATGGTTAGTGGCTTAGCTTAGTGGAGCCTTCGCGCTCGGACAAAGACGGCTCGTGTTGGGCTGTCGAGCACCAACCCCTATGGCGTCGAGTCCAGTGGCCACACCTCGACGACACCATACGCGACAGCACAGGGGGTCTTGGAGACGAGGCTGATCGCCTCTTCGAGATCGGCGGCCTCGATGACCATAAACCCCGCGATCGGAAGGTCGGAGCGTAGAAACGGTCCCTCGCGGGTGTCCACGCCCGACCCGTTGTGATTGCGCACTTGGACGGGCTGGCCGGCCCTACCCATCAATGCTCCGTCCGCGTGCAGGCGCGCGTCGTGTTGATGGGCCGCGTCGCGGATCGCGGGGTCAGTCCGATCGTACCCTGCGCGGTCTCCATATCCGATGGTCACGAATCTCGCCACGAACACCTACCTCCTCAACCTTGTCGTTGGTTCTTGACGATGCGACTACTCCTGCGGGTGGATGAGTCGTGGGTTGTAGAGGACCTCCCAGAGGTGTCCGTCGAGATCGCGAAAGTAGCCGGAGTAGATCCCCCATGGACGGTCGTGCGGTCGGTCGGTGAGCGTGGCTCCGGCGTCTTGGGCCTGGGTGAGCAGCGCGTCGACCTCGGCCTTGCTCGCGACCGTGTGTCCGATGCTGAACTCGCCTGTCTGCGGCGGACCGAGCGAAACCTTGGCGTCCTTCGCGAGCTCGGTGCGAGGGTAGAGCGACAGCATCAGCCCGCCCGGCAGCTCGAACAACACGATAGCCCCGGCCGGCTCGACATCGTCGCCGGAGAACTCACTGCCGATCACCCCGCGCGACTCCAATCCGAGGCCGTCTCGGTAGAACTCGAGTGCCCGCTCCAGATCGGCTACAGCGAGCGTGATGATGTCGATTCGCGCTTTCATCTTCAGCCTTGCTCGTTGGCTTCGCGAGCGTTTGCTTCTACACCGCTTTGGGCGACACTACCCGCCGGATACCCGAGCCCCGCTCAGGCCGTGACGCCCCAGCACGCCGCTGGGACGACGAACTCGCCGTCCCGCCGGTACTGTGCCAGGCTCTCCTCGATCGCGGCTCGTGTCGCCCTCTGCTCTTCGTCGGGCAGCCCGTTGATCACCGCGGCCAGCGGCCCGGCAATGCGCGTGAGCGTGTCCCAGAGGTCGTCGGCGGCGTAGCGCCACTCGAACGTGAGCTCCTCGAGCCGGGGCTCACCGAAGCCGGCACCGGTGACAAGCTCCACGATGCGGTCGGCCAGGCCCATGGCAAAGATTCCGGGCGCTCCGGGTTCAGGTGGCGGCATATGCCCGCGCTGGACCAGCGTCACCCCGGGAATCGCCGCCCAAGGGTTGCGGTCCGGCGTCTGCCACACAGCGAACGCGAGCGTGCCCCCGTCGCGCAGAACCCGCCGCGTCTCGCGCAGAGCAGCGGCGGGGTCCGCCATCAGCATGTAGCCCCAGCGACACAGCACACCGTCGACGCTGTTGTTATCGAGGCCCATGCGCTCGGCGTCCAGGACACGGTACTCCACGTTGGACAAGCCGCGGCGCTCGCCGTTACGGCGCGCGGCCTCCAACATCTCGGGGGAGAAGTCCGTGCAAAGAACCTTCCCGTCCGCGCCGACACGCTCCGCCGCGATGAACCCGAGATCGCCCGTTCCCGCCGCCACGTCGAGGATCGACTCGCCGGGCTGCGGATCGACCTGGCCAGCGAGCCATTCGTTGATCGCTCCCGTAACTCCAAGGATCCATTCGCGACGGTCCTCCCAGCCCGGGGCCATCTCGTCCCAGATCCGCAGGCTTGTCTCGCGATACGTCTGCAGATCCATCCCACCTCCTCTGATCGGACTGGACGCGATAGCGGTCCGACTTTACCAGCACGGACACTCCCGCCGCAGCGCGAGCCGCCTCGTCCGTGAGCCCGCGGACGACACGGAAGCGAACATAGGAGCCCCGCCCTGCGTCGCGTCGCGCGCCCGTTTCGCGTCAACCTGAGACCGGCCGCGCCGCAGGTGGCGCGGCCGGTCCGTGGAAGACGGGTGCGTCTCAACCAGGCAAGGGCGCGTGAGTTCGCAGGGGCGGCGACGAGCCGGCTCGCTGTACGATGCAGACCTCCCCGCCGACGTAGCTCAGCTGGTAGAGCGCATCTCTCGTAAAGATGAGGTCCCCGGTTCGATTCCGGGCGTCGGCTCTGCCTAAGGATCCCCTTGCCGTGCTCCTGCGGCAGTTGCACCCGCCAGCCCGTCGAGCGCCGCGAGCAGCGACTCGCCGTGCTTCGCGCAGAACGCGGGGCCGATGCCGCGGATCTCGATCAGCTGCTCGACGCTCGTCGGGCGATGGCGGAGGATCTCCTCGAGCACCGTGTTCGCGGCGACCGTGAAGGCCGGCTTGCCTGCGGCGCGCTCGAAGCGCCACGTTTTCAACACTTCGAACTGTCCCTCGTCCACCGGCTCCGCCGGCTCCTCCAGCGCCGACTGCGAGCTGCTCAGGCCGGCGATCGCACTCGGGGAGCCGTCTGTGCGTGACGCAGGTCCTCCGGGGGATCCCGGCCCTCCGGCAGATCCGCGCCCCGCGCGCCCGTCGCGCCGGCGGCGCGCCTTGACCGGAGTCGCCTGCATCGCCCGCTCGAGCTCCGGGTCGGGATCGCACACGTCGCAGCAGCGCCCGTTCGGCGCGCCTTGCTCGGCGTCGCCGAAGTGATCCAAGATCTGGCGGCGGCGGCACTTCTCGCCGCTCGCCATATAGCGCTCGATCGAGCGATAGGACTCCCAGCCGCGGTCCTTCGCCGCCTTGATCGCCGCGTAGGCCGCGCGCGGTGAGCCCTGGCCGGTCAGCCTCACCCGCAGGCCGCCCCCGGCGCCCGGCTGCAACTCGACCGCGCCGGCGCGCTCGGCGATCGAAAGCAGGATCCGCTCGCGCTCGTCCAGCTCGCCGTGCCCGATCGCCACCACCCCGTCCTCTGTCCCACGCCGCAGCCCGCCGACGTAGCGCTTGACGTCCTCGACGCTCGTCTCGCGCGCGGTGATGAACCTGATCAGCCTGCCCAGGTCCATCCTCGCGGCGAGCAGCAGCGCCCTCGCGGCCTTGCCGTCGCGCCCGCCGCGGCCGGCCTCCTGGTAGTAGGCCTCCAGGCTCGTCGGCAGCGCCCAGTGCGCCACGGTGCGCACGTCCGCCTTGTCGACGCCCATCCCGAACGCGTTCGTCGCCACCACCACCTCGGCGCTGCCACCCATGAACGCCGTTTGGCTCGCCCGTCGGGCGTCGGGGCTCATGCCCGCGTGGTAGCGCACGGTGGCGATCCCGCCCTGCTCTGAGATCAGGGCGGCCACCTCGTCGGTGTCCTTGCGCGTGCCGCAGTAGACGATCGCCGGCCGTGCGGCCGGATCGCCGAGCACATGCAGCAACGCCGCCCGCTTGCGCGCGACCGCGCCCTTGCCTTCGACGCTGACGACGTCGAAGGACAGGCTCGGACGGTCAAAGCCCGAGCGGACCGACAGCCACTCGCGCAGCCCCAGCCGCGCGGCGATCTCCTCCGCCACGCGCGGCGTCGCCGTCGCCGTCGCCGCCATCACCGGCGGGCGTCCGAGCGATTCGATCGCGCTGTGCAGGCGCAGGTAGTCCGGGCGGAAGTCGTGGCCCCACTCCGCCACGCAGTGCGCCTCGTCGACGACGAACAGCGCCACGTTGCGTTGCGCAAGCGCCTCGCGAAACGCGCGCGAGCCAAAGCGCTCGGGCGCCGCCAGCACGAGCTGCGTCCTGCCGGCGGCGATGTCCTCCAAAGCCTGTGCGTTATGACCTTCCTCCATCCCCGAGGCGAGCATCGTCGCGTTCACGCCGGCCTCCCGCAGCCGGCTCCATTGGTCGGCCATCAGCGCGATCAGCGGGCTGACGACCACCACAAGGCCCTCCCCCGCCAGCGCCGGCAGCTGATAGCAGAGCGACTTGCCGCCGCCGGTCGGCATCACCACCAGGCTGTCGCGGCCGTCGAGCGCCGCCTGCACCGCCTCGCGCTGACCCGGCCTGAAGGCATCGAGCCCGAAGCGCGCAAGCAGCGCCTCGGGGGTCGCCTCGGGGGACGGGACGGCTCTCTGAGTCATCGCCTCCATCCTCAGGAAACTACTCGCCGCTGCGGCCGGTTCGCGCGCCGCGCGGTCGCCACCCGGTGCCTGGAACTCATCGGCCGGCGGTACGGTCGCTCCCCTGGCCTCCAGGCCTAGCGAAACAGATGCGTCTTCATGACCCGCCAGCGGCGATAGACCCGTCGCTCCCCTGGCCTCCAGGCCTAGCGAAACAGATGCGTCTTCATGGCCCGCCAGCGGCGATAGACCGGGCGTGTCGAGCGGAGCGCGTGGGGCGACTCGACGCGATGCTCGCGCAGCGCCGCCACGACCCGCGCGCAGGCCTGCTCGACCTGCGCCGGCGTGAGCGTCACCGGCCGGCGCTCGAGATAGCCCGCGAGCATCCGCGCGGGCGTGATCCGCACCCCCTTGCGCCGCGCGAGCGGCTTGTCGACCCAGGCGCGGCTGAACACGATCAGCGCCTCCACCCGGACGTCGGTCACACGTGCGATCGCCTTGCGCTGGGCCTGGGCCTGACTGAGCGTCGCGCCGTGCACCCGCCCCACCCTGATCGGCCCGAGGTGGCTCTTCGTCTCAACCGTGAACACGCCCGCCGGCCCGATCAAGATGTGATCCACATTGCCACGGCCCAGGCTCGCGTCGTGGATCACATGCCAACCCTCGCCCGCCAGCCCGTCCAGCAGCCCCCCCACCTGCTCCTCGCCCGTTGCCCCGCGGTCGTGACGCTCGACCAGCGGCAGCACGTAGCGCAGGATCACGAACATCCCCGCCAGCAGCGCGATCTCCGAGCCCAGGAAGCGCACGTCGCGCAGCCCGAACACCCGGCCCAGCAGCGCGGTCGCCACGGCCAGCACCCCGAGCGCCACCAGCGTGCGCATGCTCAGCCGCCGCACGGTTGTGCGCTCGTGCTGGCCGGCCGCGCGGGCCGTCGGGTCATAGCTCGCTATCGGCATCTCTCTCGCTACATCGGCCGTTCGAGGCTAGCCCTAAAAAAGTCATCCGCAAGCCCGAGGCAAGTCCGAGGATCCTGTTCGGAGCTCACGCGATGAGAACTGACGAGTTTGCGAAAGGATGCCTAAAACTTCCCCAAGAAGCGTGGAAACTCGCCCGATCCCCTAAAGCCGGGAGGCTCGCACGCCGAAGCCAGAAGCAGGTCGCCGATACACGTCGACCCTTGTCAAGCACGGATGCTTTGCATGTCCCGCGATACCGATCAATCTCCCCCATCTGACGTCTGCCTGCTCCTGCGTGCCCACGCCGAGCAGCGCTGGCTGAGCCAGGAAGTGGGCCCTGTCCTGCACCAGCTGCAGCAGCGCGACTCCCTGCCGGAGGAGCAGCTCGGCGCCGCGCTGGCCTACCTCGAGGTCCTCTGGCTCGAGGCCTCCCAGCGGGCCGCCGAGACCGACGCCGCCTACGCCCAGCTCGAGGCTTGCGAGCGCGCCGCAAAGGCCGACGCCGCATACGCCGAGCTCGAGGCCTGCGAGCGCGCTGCGGCGAAGACCGACGCCGCCCACGCCGAGCCAGACGCCCCGCTCGCCGGTGGCGGCTGGACGCTGCCCAGCAAGGCCCGCCGCTACCGCGTGGCCGTTCTGACCCTGCGCGACGTGTTCGGACGCCAGGTCGCCGCGCTGCTCGCCACGCCCGACGCCGCCTGCGAGCACGCGCGCTTCTGAGCACGCGCGTTCTGAGTCAAATACGCTCCGGGCCGATGCCCCTGCGCTTCGATCTGCAATCCCACTCCACCCACTCTGACGGCGCCCTGGAGGCAGCCGAGGTGGTGGATCGCGCCGCGCGCGCCGGAGTGGAGCTGCTGGCGCTGAGCGACCACGACACGGTGAGCGGCGTCGCCGAGGCGCTGCGGGCGGGCGAGCGACACGGCGTGCGCGTGGTTCCCGCGGTCGAGATCTCCGCCCTCGACGACGGCGGGGGTGGGGTGGGGACCGGAAACGCGCGCGAACTGCACATCCTCGGCTACAACATCGACCACACCGGTGCGGCCCTGACCGAGAAGCTCGCCGAGTTCCTCGCCGACCGGGAGCAGCGCACGCTGCGCATGGCCGCCGCGCTGAAGGAGCTCGGCTTCGAGCTGGACGAAGATCAGCTCGACAGACGCATCGCCGCCGGCAAGCCGATCGGGCGCCCGCACCTCGCCGAAGCCGTGCTCGCCGCACCTGCCAACGCCGCTCGACTGAAGGACGAGGAGATCGACGACATCGGCTCGCTGATCCGCGGCTACCTGATCGAGGGCCAGCCCGCCTTCCGCTTGCGCGAGACGCCCACCGTCGGGCAGGCGATCGCGGCGATCCACGACGCCGGCGGCGTCGCCATCTGGGCACACCCCTTCTGGGACATCCCCGACCCCGATGAAGTGCTCGCAACGATCGATCGCTTCAAGGCGCTCGGGATCGACGGGATCGAGGCCTTCTACGTGACCCACACGCAGGAGCAGACCGTGCTGCTGGCCGAGCGCTGCGAAGAGCTTGCCCTGCTCAGCACCGGCTCGGCCGACTTCCACGGGCCGGACAACCGGCTGTTCTCGCGTTTCCTCGCGTTTGAGACCTACACCTTCGAACCCAACCTCGGCCCGATCGCAGGCCACCCCCCGTTGGGGCAATCCTAATTTTTATAAATTATTTTTATGGATTGCGTTCGCAGTTACGTGACCCGGCCATCCTCATTTATTCAGCCCGCTCGCGCCCGAGCTGCTTTTCCAGCCGGTAGCTGAGCGCCTCCAGCGCCAGCTCCTCAGACACGTTCAGCCCCAACCGCAGGCGCGTGTCCGCCACCAGCTCGATCCCCTCGCGCAGGCGCACGCGATCGCGCCCTTGCGCATCCTGCTCGAGCTCCGCCCGACGGTCGACCGCGTAGAGACACTCGGGCGCCCCTTCCGCGAGGCACAGCAGGTCGCGCAGCCACAGCTCTGACAGGCGCAAGGTGAGCTCCAGCGCGCCGGTGCGCGCGCGGCGCTCGATCCGCCGGCGGGCATCCAAGCCTTCGCGCTCATACCGTTTGCGCTCCTTGCGCGGTACCAGCTCGAGCTCCCCCGCCAGGCGCTCGGACTCCTGCTCGCCGGCGGCCGCGCCCGCGGTCTTTGCGATCTCCAGCAGCTCGATCCAGCGCCGCTCGCCGGTGGCGCCGTTCAGGGCGGAGCGCACGAGGCCCTCGGCGCGCGCGCGCAGCGCCTGGCCTTCCTCGCTCGCCAGCCGCGCCGCCAGACGCCCGTCGCCAAGCGCCAAGCGCGCGCACGCCGCGGCCTGCTCGGGCTCTGTGGTCTGGAGGGTCGCCGCGATCCGCGCCGCGGGGAGCGGGTCAAAGCGCACGTGCTGACAGCGCGAGGCGATCGTCGGGAGCACGTCCTCGCGCCGGTCGGTGAGCAGCAGCAGATGGACGAACGAGGCCGGCTCCTCGAGCGTCTTCAGCATCCTGTTCGCCGCCTGGTCGTTCATCGCGTCGGCGCCCTCGATCACGAACACCCGCCGCGAGGATTCAAACGGCGTGCGCGCCGCGGCGGCCACCACGGGCTCCTCGATGTCCACGACCAGCATTTCCGCGGCGCCGCTCGGCGTGACCCAGGTCAGGTCGGGGTGCGAACCCCGCGCGATCCGCTCGGCCACGGCCCCCGGGTCGCGAGCGCCGTCTGAGAGCAGCGCGGCGGCGAACGCGCGCGCGACCGTGCGCTTGCCGGTTCCGGGGGGACCGTGAAATAAATAGGCGTGCGAAGGCCTGCCCGCGGGGGGCAGCGCGGGGCCGAGCACGGCACGCGCGTGCGGGTGCGCGTCGATGCCCGGCAGGATCGCATCGACGCCGGGTGGGTTGGCATCGACGCCGGGTGGGTTCGCATCGACGCCGGGCGGGTTCGCATCGACGCCCGGCGGGTTCGCGGCGGAGAGCGGAGCCGTGGCGGACTCTGCGGAGGAGGAGACGGTCGGCACTGAGAAGCATCCTAAAGCGCGCTCCGCGGCGGGACGCTCGACCCGCCTCCGGCGACGTCGCTACCGTCCCCGCCGTGGCCCGCGGCAAGCTGATCACGATCGAGGGGCTCGACGGCGCCGGCAAGTCGACGCTCGCAGCGGGGCTCGTACGCGAGCTGACCGCGCGAGGACAGCGGGTGGAGCTGCTGCGCGAGCCCGGCGGCGTTGACGTGTCCGAGCGGATTCGCGCGCTCGTCAAGGACCCCGCGCTGGCGGTCGCCCCGCGGACCGAGACCCTGCTCTACGCAGCCGCGCGCGCGCAGCTCGTGCAGCAGCTGCTCGCGCCGTTGCTCGAGCAGGGCGCGTTCGTCCTGCTCGACCGCTTCGTCGACTCCTCGCTGGCTTACCAGGGCGCCGGGCGCGAGCTGGGGGTCGAGGCGGTGCGGGCGATCAATCGCTTCGCCACCGGCGGCCTGACGCCCGAGCGCACGCTGCTGTTGCGCATCGACCCGGCGGTGGGACGGGCACGACAGCACGAGCGCGCGTCGGCGCCCGACCGGCTGGAGCGCGAGAGCGAACGCTTCTTCGCGGCGATCGCCGCGGCCTATGACGACCTCGCGCGCGAGGAGCCCGAGAGGATTCGCGCGCTCGACGCCGCGCAGGCGCCCGAGGACGTGCTCGCAGACGCGCTCGCGGCGATCGAGGACCTGCTGCCGCCACCCGAGCGGATTAACATGGACGCTTAGATGGCCACCACCACCAGCTCGCCCCCAACTCTCTCGACGCCCGCCTCGGCCAGGCTCCATCCGGGCACGGCCACCAAAGCGGGCGTCCCCGCCACGGTCAATCCCCTGAGGACCGCGCCGGCCACCAAAGCCGGCGTCCCCGCCACGGTCAATCCCCTGAGGACCGCGCCGGCCACCAAAGCGGGCGCCCCCGCCACGGTCAGCCCGCTGACGAGCACCACGGCCACCAAGACCGCGCCCGCTACGTCGGGCACGCCGACCACCACCTACGTACCCTCGGGCGCCAACGCCCTGCCTGGGACGAGCTCGACCACAGCCGGCACCAGCGCCACGCTTTCCAAAACGACGGTGAACGCGCGCACGCTCACGCACGCGCGTTCAAAGCACTCCGAAACACTCTCCCCCGGCGCAATCGCGATCGCCGTGGTCGCCGCGCTGCTGGTGCTCGCCTGTCTAGCGTGGGCGCTCGCGCGGCGGCGAGCATTTGAGCCCCACTGGCTGCTCTCGCTGCGCCACGCGATGGCCGAGGCGGGCTTTCGCGCCTCGGCCACCTGGGCCGAATTCGCCGATTGGGCGAGGCTAGGCCGCTGAGCGGCGCCAGCCGATCTTCGATCGGTCGCGTCCTCGGGTTCTACAGCTAGCGCGCGCCACGCGGGGTGGGTGGGCCTCTTCGATCTTGCCTCGCTTGCCCATCGACCGCCTCGAGCGCTCTCAAAATTGATGAATCGTGCGGACGTTGCGGGCGTTCTCGCGGCCTGCTCGGACGGCCGCGCGAGCCGTCTAAAATAGGGGTTGCGTCAGCCGTTTTTCCGTCCGCCCCGCGCGGGACGATGCTCGGCCCAGACAACAGCTTCGAGTGGGCGTCGCGCGACGCCGGCACAGCGCAGAGGAGGCAGGCCGATGAACCCAACCACGAACCCCACGACCACCCAAGAGACAACGCCCGGAGCGGGGCTTCAGATCAGACGCCTGTTCACATCCGTGGAGGAGCATCCGTTCGACGCCGTGGAGTGGGAGACGCGCGACGCGCGCATCGGCCATGGCGATCGCATCGCGTTTGAGCAGACCGACGTCGAGTTCCCCAAGAGCTGGTCGCAGAACGCGACAAATATCGTCGCCCAGAAGTACTTCCGCGGGCAGATCGGGCACCCCGCGCGCGAGCGCTCGGTCAAGCAGATGATCAGCCGCGTCGCCGGCACGATCTCCGGCTGGGGTCGCGAGCGCGGCTACTTCGCCTCCGAGCAGGACGCGCAGTCCTTCGAGGACGAGCTGACCCACATCCTCCTGAACCAGATGGCGGCGTTCAACTCGCCGGTGTGGTTCAACGTCGGCTTCGAGGAGAGCCCGCAGTGCTCCGCCTGCTTCATCCTCTCGGTGGACGACACGATGGAGTCGATCCTCGACTGGAACACCAAGGAGGGCATGATCTTCCGCGGCGGCTCGGGCTCGGGGATCAACCTGTCGAACATCCGCGGCTCGATGGAGAACCTGGCGAAGGGCGGCACCGCCTCGGGGCCCGTCTCCTTCATGCGTGGCGCCGACTCATGGGCCGGGACGATCAAGTCCGGCGGCAAGACGCGGCGCGCGGCGAAGATGGTCGTGCTCGACATCGACCACCCGGACATCCGCGAGTTCATCTGGTGCAAGGCCAAGGAGGAGGACAAGGCGCAAGCGCTCAGGAACGCGGGCTTTGACATGTCGATCGACGGCGAGGGCTTCAAGTCGATCCAGTACCAGAACGCCAACAACTCGGTGCGCATCACCGATGAGTTCATGCGCGCTGTCGAGGAGGATCGCGAGTGGCATCTGCGCGCCCGCGTCAGCGGCGAGCCCGTGGGAGATCCGATACCAGCGCGCGAGCTGATGCGCGAGATCGCCGAGGCCGCCTGGCGCTGCGCCGATCCGGGCGTGCAGTACGACACGACGATCAACCAGTGGCACACCTCGCCCAACAGCGGGCGGATCAACGCCTCGAACCCGTGCAGCGAGTACATGCATGTGGACAACTCGGCCTGCAACCTAGCCTCGCTCAACCTGATGAAGTTTCGCCGCGCCGACGGCACTTTGGACACCGAATCCTTCGAGCACGCTGTCGACGTGATGCTGCTGGCCCAGGAGATCGTCGTCTCACCCTCCTCGTACCCGACCGAGGAGATCGGCGTCAACGCGCGCGCCTTCCGCCAGCTGGGGCTCGGCTACGCCAACCTCGGCGCCTACCTGATGAGCGACGGCATGCCGTATGACTCCGATGCCGGACGCGGCACCGCGGCGGCGATCACCGCGCTGATGACCGGTCGCGCCTACCGCCGCTCGGCCGAGGTCGCCGCGGCACTTGACCCTTATGAGCACTACGAGGTCAACCGCAAGGCACACAACCACGTGATGGGCATGCACCGCGACGCCGCCTACGCGATCCCCGACTCCACCTGCGCCGACGAACAGCTGCTCGCGGCCGCCAGGCGCTCGTGGGATGAGGCGGTGCAGCTGGGCGAGCTTCACGGCTACCGCAACGCACAGGCCACGGTGCTCGCGCCGACGGGCACGATCTCCTTCCTGATGGACTGCGACACGACCGGCGTGGAGCCCGACTTCTCGCTCGTCAAGTTCAAGGAGCTCGTCGGCGGCGGGCAGATGACGATCGTCAACCGCACCGTCCCGCTGGCGCTCCAGACGCTCGGCTACTCCGAGCAGCAGGTCGAGCAGATCGAGGCGCACCTGGCCGAGCACGGCACGATCGTCGGCGCCCCCGGTCTGAGCGAGGAGCACCTGCCGGTGTTCGACGTGGCAGTGGGCGAGCGTGCGATCACCCACATGGGTCACCTGAAGATGATGGGCGCCGTCCAGCCATTCATATCGGGGGCGATCTCAAAGACGGTCAACATGCCCCAGGAGGCCACGGTCGAGGACATCGCCGACGCCTACACCCAGGCCTGGCACCTGGGAGTCAAGGCGCTCGCGATCTACCGCGATGGCTCGAAGACCGCACAGGCGCTACGCACCGACGCCCAGCAGGACGTCGAGGCTCCCGCGGACATCGACGCGATCGTCGAGGCGGCGGTGGGCAAGGCCCTGAAGGAGGCCGGTCCGCGACGCAAGCGGATGCCGCGCGAGCGCCAGTCGATCACACACAAGTTCTCGATCGGCGGCCACGAGGGCTACATCACGGCCGGCATGTACGAGGACGGGAGCATCGGCGAGATCTTCCTGACCGACATCGGCAAGGAGGGCTCAACGCTCAGAGGCATGATGAACTCGTTCGCCACGGCGATCTCGATCGCGCTGCAGTACGGGGTGCCGCTGGAGACGCTCGTGCGGAAGTTCAGCTACATGCGCTTCGAGCCGGAGGGCATCACCGGCAACCCGGAGATCCCGTTCGCGAAGTCGATGCCCGACTACATCATGCGCTGGCTGGCCTCGCGCTTCCTCGACGTGGATGTCCAGGAGGACCTGGGCATCCTCACCCAGGCGGTGCGCGCGCGCAAGTCCTCCCAGGAGACAGCCCAGTCGATCACCTCCGACACGGCCGGTCCGATCACCGCAGAGGACGACGAGCCGGCAGACTCCCCCCAGGCCTCAGGCGGAAATGGCGGCGGCGCAAGCGCCCCGACAGCCTCCCTCACCGACACACCCCCCGTGGTGCCGGCCCGCATGCAGGGTCTCGACCTCGGCCCGGCCTGCAGCCAGTGCGGAGGCATGATGCAGCGCACCGGCAGCTGCTACACGTGCAGCAGCTGCGGCAACAACACGGGTTGTGGCTGAGACGCGCTAGGTCGGCAGGTGCTCGGGGGAGCTGCCCGCTGCGTACTCAGCCAAGGTCACCCGCGAATCATCGCGGCCGAGGATGCTGATGAAGACGGCGGCGAAGGCGATGCCGAAGACGAGGAACTCGACGAAGCACATGCTGGCGCCGGCCAGATGCTGGTCGTTGATGGCCGACAGGCCGTAGGCGCGGGGGGCGCCGACGTAGAGGGGGTACTCGGTCGCGGACAGCCAGGTCAGTGGCAGGCACACGCTGGCGCTGGCCAGGCGCGTGAAGCCCAGCAGGGCGAGGCGCTCGCCGTTGGGGCGTAGGCGCGCGCGCGGGAGCGGGTCGATGATCAGCCACCACATCGCCAGGCCCGTGTAGAAGAGCGTGGCGTGCTCGATCGCATGCACGGTGGGGTGCTGGGCGGCGAAGTCGAACACGCTCGGAATCGCCCATACCCACGTGGCCGCCACCCACAGGGGAATCGCCAGCCAGGGCGAGGTCAGCCGCGCGAGCAGTCGACCGGAGCGGCCGCCGGGCGCGACCGCCATCAGCGCCCGGCGCGACAGTCCGAGTGGCAGCACGGGCGAGCGCAGACCGAGCACGAGCAGCGCCGGCGCGATGTCCGAGAGGAGCACGTGCTGCATCATGTGCGCCGACAGCAGCCAGCCATCGCCGATGCTGTCGAGCGGAGAGAGGAGCGCCACCGCGAGGATCAGCAGCCCGCCGGCGTAGGGGATCCAATGGCCGGCGTTGGGCGTGGAGGTCGAGGTTCGTGCGCCCGCGCGGCGGTACATGCGCGTGTAGATCACGGCTGCGGCGAGCAGCGCGAGAATCACAACCGGATTGAAGCTCCATGAGCCCCAGCCTGGAGCAGAGTTCATCGGGTCCTCTCTTCAGCGGCTGCTCGAGTCATGCAGCGGTGGGCCTGTGCGACGACGATCATGCGTGGCGGCATCCTATCGATCCGCCGCCCATGCGCGGGTTGCCGCTGCCCACCCAGTGCTCACCGGCCCGAGTCGGGCCGGTGACACCGGGATCACGCGGGCAGGGTTAGTTGAGACGCTTCTTCAGCGCGCTCGCCGCGGAGAACTTCGCCGCCTTGCTGGCCGCGATGCTGATCGCCTCGCCCGTCGATGGGTTGCGTCCTTGTCGGGCAGCGCGGTGGCTGACGCTGAACTTGCCAAAGCCGGCAAGCGCGACCTCACCACCGGAGGCCAACTCCCTGGCGATCGACTCAATCGCCGCATCCAGCGCCTCGCGGGCCTGGCTGGCAGCCAGTCCGGTGCTTCCTGCAACCTGCTCAGCTAGCTCGTTCTTGGTCATGGCACTCCCTTCTTGAGTGTCGTTACTACCCGCAGGCTAACCGCTGGCAAGGACGACGACATGCAAAACGGCCCGCTTTACGCCCGATAGAAGCCCTAATTTCCGGGGAATGCTCGGTCGAGAGGCCGAGATTGGCACGGCGAAAGGCCCTGAACTCAGGCCGACACGCGTGCCGTGGGCGTCACCCGCCGCTCCTCTGAGGGCGCCGCGCGTGGCGCCGGCGAGCCGGCTGCGCACGCCGCCCAGATGGCTGTCAGCCACGTCAGACAGGCCAAGCCGACGTGCACCCAGACCAGTTCCGCGGGGAGGTGCGTCTCGTACTGGTCCAGCCCCACCGCCCCCTGCAGCGCGAGCAGGACGCAGAGGACGGTCAGCGCGCGCCGCACAACAGGATCGGCCGCGCGCGCTCGTGCCAGCCACCAGGCGCCGACGGCGAGGAGGCTGAAGACGAGCGCGATCTCGGCGTGGCGATGGATGACGAAGTCCATCGTCGCGCGCCCGTCGAAGTCGAGGCGGTTGATCTTCTGACCGGGCGAGCCGCCCGCGTGCGGGCCCGCGGCGGTGGCGGCGGTCCCCGCAAAGATCGTCAGCGCGCCGAGCGCAACGAGCGCGCGTATCGACCACACGAGCGTCCGATCGGTCGGCATCCGATCGGCCGGCGCACGATCGGTCAGCGCACGATCGGCCGGCGCCCCATCCGCAAGCGCACGCTCCCCCGGCTCGAGAGCACCGATGGGAGATTCACCGCCAGCCTGGCCGGCCCGCCAGGCGAGCACGGTGGCGACGACGAGGAGGAGCATCGAGAGCGCGAAGTGGCCCATCACCCAGCCGTAGTCGAGCGCGCCCTTGACGGTGAACCCGCCGAGCACGGCCTGACCGATCACCCCCAGCGGCAGCAGCGCCCCCAACCACATCAGATCGCGGCGGTATGGCCGGCGGCGGAGGGCCAAAAGCCATGCCAGGCCGGCAGCGATCGACACCGGGACGGTGATCAGCCGGTTGGAGAACTCGATCACCGCATGCGTGTTCAGCGGCGGGTAGACGTTGCCGTAGCACTTGGGCCAGGTCGGACAGCCGAGGCCCGATCCGGTCAGCCGCACGGCGGCGCCGGTGAGGACGATCAGCGTCAGCGCGCCGAGCGCGACGTAGGCCACGCGGGCGTACTGCCGCGGGGTGACCGTGTAGCCGTTGGTCCGCTCACGCAGACCCTCACGCAGACTCTCCCGGCGGGCGCTCATAGGCGTAAGTCTGCCAAGTCGGCCGCGGCGGGGAGGCGGACCTGGAGGCGGACCGGATAATGATCGGCGGTGGACGCCCCTCCAATCCAACCCTGGAAGCCGGCCCCCGCAACGGTGCGGGCAAGCGCGGGCGTGGTTGACGTGTGGCGGGCGGACCTGACGGCGGTCGGGGAGGAGTTCGAAGTGCTCCTCTGCGCCGAGGAGCGCGGGCGCGCCGCGCGTCTGCGCAGCGAGCGCGACCGGGTCCTGTGGGCTCGCTCGCGAGGAGTGCTGCGGGCGTTGCTCGGGCGCTACCTCAACCACGATCCGCGCGAGCTGCGCTTTGCGCTCGGCCCGCACGGCAAGCCGACGCTGTTGCCTGAAGGCCCCGCCCCGGCCACGGCCCCAAGCCCCGCCCCGGCCACGGCCCCAGCCCCCGCCGCGGATCTGCGCTTCAATCTGTCGCACTCCGGCACGGTCGCGCTGTACGCGGTGACCGCCGGGCGCGAGGTGGGGGTTGACATCGAGTGTGCGCGCGAGCGCTACACGGCCGAGTTCCTGCGCGCGTGGGTCGCACGTGAGGCCGCGGTCAAGTGCCTAGGTCTGGCGCTCGCCGCATCGCCACCCCCCAGCTCTCCCGAGGCCGATCTATGGACCACCGAACTGGATCTCGGTCCGCAAGCGACCGCGGCCGTGGCCGTCGAAGGAGGACGGCACGAGCTGCGCCGCTGGGAGTGGCGCAACCGAGCGCTCGCCTGAGTTGCGCAGCGCGCGGCGGGCTCAATCAGAAGCCGAGGTACACGCCACCTGTCAGGGTCGCCTGCTCGGCGTTGGCCGCAAAGGCACCGCCGGGGTATCCCCACAGTTCGCTGCCTCCCCAGATATAGCTCGCCGCGAGTCGCGGGCGGTCCGGCGCGTTGGGATCGACGCTCGGCACATAGAGCGCCCCGTCCGCTCCTTCTGATGTACAGGAAGGCGCTCTGCCTGCACCGAGCAAGAACTCGTAGTAGAAGACGTGCTCCGGCTTGGCCTCTGCCATCAACGTGTTCACCAGCCAGCCGGCGCGAGCGGCCTGCCCGAGTTCGCCATTTTCCACCTCATGGCCGTCGAAATCCGTGCACTTGCGGGCGGCGATCTCGGTGAACCAGATCTGCTCGCCGGCGCCTTTGTTTGGGAGGTGTTCGCGGAAGCTCAGGAACGGCGCTTTGCTCATCTCTTCAACCGAATAGTAAGGATGAACACCCCAAATAATGGGAAGAGGATTGAGATTTTTTATATATTCTGCCTCATAGGTCGGGAGATTTGGATTGTCTTCCAAATTCCCGGCGATCACCGTGCAACCGTAGCCCTGCTCACAGGTGGTGGAGGCTGAGTTCGTGAAGTGGGCGGCAGCGGCGGCCGACTCGTGGCCCTGATTGTTCGGCTCGTTCCAAGCCTCCAGGTAGCGGATGGGGCGACCGATCGCCTCCGCTCGATCGAGAATCTTCTCCAGTTGAACTCGATACTCACCCGGAGACGCCGGGTACTTATCCGTGTAGCTCGTCAGCGCGACATCGGGAGTAAGGCCGATGCTCGCAATATCCCTCAGCCACGATTCAAACTCTGAGCGATATACCGGGTATTCGTCAGACATGACATTCCACTGGACGACGTACCGCGCGAGGGTGATGTGCGAGGGAGGACCGCCGACCCATCCATTCTGGAAGAGGCCGGCGAAGTAGCTGCTCGAGAAGCCGCCGTCCCAGACCGGCAGGCTCTGATCTGAGATCCCATCGACGTACGCTGTCGCCGCCTGGGCTGAGGCGCCCTGCAGGACGAGGCCCAAAGTAAGACTGAGGCCGATGAGGCCGAGAGCGATGAGCCGGCGAATCCTCACCCGAGCAGGATAGGCGCTCTACCCGTGATGATGGTGATGCGGCGAGGTTTCGGGCAGGTGCACGATCGAGATGTAGGCGCGCGAGACGTTGCGCTGCTTGTCGTAGGCGAGGATCGTCAGGAGATGACGCCCGACCGAGATCCGTCTCGCGCCGGACCAGTGGATCGCCGCGAACAGCACGTGGGGATAGACGTGCGTGTGGTCGGCAGGATCGAAGTTGCGAATCAGGTGCCCGTCCTCGAGCAGACGGATACGCTGAATCCCCTGGCTGTCGGCGGCCTTGACTTTGATCCACAGATGCCCGGTGTAGCGCTCGCCGCGAATCGGATCAGCGACCGTGATCTTCGGCCCGGCGAAGTCCCCGCAGGCGCCTTTCAGATGATCGCCGTGCCGGAGGTAAGAGCGCATCGCGGCGTAGGACGGCTTGTGCGAGAGGTTGGAGCGGAGCAGGCCGGAGTCGACCGAGCCTTCGTCGACCATCGGGTACCAGAGGCCGAGCTGCACATAGGGAGCCGCGGCGAGGCAGTGGTAGGCCTCTGACAGGTAGGTGGCCTGCCGGGCCTCGCTGACGCCCTCGGGCTTGAGACCGGCGAACAGGCCTTCCGAGCACTCCGCGGAGGTGGTGCGCCAGCTGATCTCGGTCATCCAGATCGGCTTGTGATCGCCGTTGGCCAGCTCGGTGGCGTGCACTTCGCGGTAGCCGAGGAACGAGTCGGGATCGAGCCGTTCGTTGGTGTCGCGCAGGAAGATGTAGGGCGAGTTGACGTCGCAGGCGGTGTCGGTGTGCACGCCGACGGCATCGAAGTAGCCCTTGCCGCCGGCCCGGTAGACGCCCTGCAGGAAGTTGTAGTCGTTGCCGGTCAGCCCCCCGAGCACAACCTTCGCGCCGGGGTCGGCCGACTTGACCGCCGGGTAGGCCGCCTGCAAGAGGTGGGTGTAGGCGGCCGGATCGGGACCGCCGGCCCACCACAGCGGCGCGTCCTCCTCGTTCCAGATTTCATACGCGGCCACGTGCCCCGCCCAGCGCTGGGCGACGAAGTGGAGGATGCGGGCGTAGTCGGCGGGGTTGCTCGGCGGCGCGTTCGAGGCGGCCGAGCCGCTCTCCCAGGAGGGGGCGTCGACGAAGGCGACGATCGCGTGCGTGCCCTTCGGCAGCGAGCCGAGCAGCCGGTCGTACTGGCTGAGCCAGAAGGCGGAGTGGACGCCGGGCGAGGGTTCGAGATCGGGCCAGGTCGCGAACACGCGGACCCAGTGGGCTCCAATCGCCGATGCCTCGCTGAGGTTCCCCGGAGCGAGCCCATTGAGGTTCACGCCGGCTTGGGCGGCGGATGCGGGCGCGACAAGCCCCGACCCGGCCGGCCCGGCAAGCGCGATGCCCGCGCACAGGACGAAGGCGATGAAGAGGCCCGTCGAGGCGCGCCATAGAGCAGAGGGGAACACAGCATCTGGAGTATCGGCAGAACGCGAGCCTTGCTTGGCTTTAGCGGGCGTTCCTTGGCCCAATGGCCGACGAACCGAGCGGAGGAGCCGAGACGAACCGAGCGGAGGAGCCGAGACGAACCGAGCGGAGGAGCCGAGACGAACCGAGCGGGGGAGCCGAGACGAACCGAGCGGGGGAGCCGAGAAGATCAGTAACGAAACGGCAGCTCGGCCGCGACCTCGGCCAGCTTGGGCGCGGAGGTATCACGCGCGGAGACGATCAGCTGATCGACGGGCAGCGGCCACTCGATCCCGATCTCGGGATCGTCCCAGGCGATGCCGCGCTCGACCGCGGGGTCGTAGTAGGCGGTCTGCTTGTAGAGCACGTCGGCGATCTCGCTGAGCACGCAGAAGCCGTGGGCGAAGCCGACCGGGACGTAGAGCACGCGCATGCGCTCGTCATCGAGCTCAACACCCTCCCACTGGCCATAGGTGGGCGACCCGCGCCGCAGGTCGACGGCGACGTCCACGATCCGCCCGCGCGCGCAGCGCACCAGCTTGGCCACGCCCGGGCCGATATGGAAGTGCATCCCCCGCACCACGCCCCGGGTCGAGCGCGAGTGGTTGTCCTGGATGAACTCCTCCTCCGCGGGGATCCCCACCTCGGCATGCCACTCGCGACGGTAGGTCTCGCTGAAGAAACCGCGCTCGTCGGCAAAGACGGCCGGCTCAAGGATCGTCAGGCCAGGGAGGCGGGTGGGGATCGGCTGCATGAGACGGGAGCCTATAGCCGATCCGGTTGCGGCTCTACCATCCGTCGAGCGCGAACGGTGGAACCGGTAAGCACCACCGCTCCGAGTTCACGCCAAGCGCTGCATGCGCGCGTGTCACCGGCACGCTGATCCTCAGCCAGATCGCCGGTTCGCGGCATCAAGCCCTCGGAATCGTGGAGTCGAGGCCCTCGGAATAGAGGATTCAACCCCCTCGAAATCGTGGATTCGATGCTACGGTTAGCCCATGAACACGAACGGCTCGCCGATCTCGGGTGTCGTCGCGCGCAGGCTCCTGGAGGTGGCAAGCGAGCGCCTCGGGGATGAGCCCGTGATCGCGCTACAGGGACCACGAACGGTCAAGTCATCATTGATCTTCTAGCTTCCCCCTCATGCCAACAAGCTGACTCGATCGTAAGGACCTCTTGAACCGAGAAGTTGTGGTCCGAAAAGCCAGATTACGAGCCGGGCGCAGAGCACCACGAGACGAAGTGCCCGGAACGGATCTGGGCGATACCAACAAGCGCTTTCAGAACAAGCTCATCCCCGAGGAACACCGGGCACCTGGGCGACCCGAAAATCTGACACGTTGCGTTTGTTTCGTTTGCATGATAGGATGGCTGTCGATGGCCAGCGTCCCTACCCAACCTGCCGAGAACCTCCTCCGCGCCACGCCCGAGGAAGAGCAGGCGCTCGAGCAGTTGCGCCGTCAGATCGACGAGATCTTCCGCCGGCACAGCGCCGCCCGACTCGTCGACCCCGACGGCAACACGACGGAGATCCCGGAGTCCGCGTTCAACGCGCTGAAGCTCGTAGTGCAGAGCATGGCGCGCGGACAGACCGTCACGGTAATGCCACACAACGAGGATCTCACGACCCAAGAGGCCGCTGACATCCTCCAGGTCTCCCGCCCCCATCTGATCAAGCTGCTCGACCAGGGAACCATCCCCCACCACAAGGTCGGCACCCACAGGCGCATACCGACCGAAGACCTGCTCGCCTACCGCCGGCAACGCGACACCACCCGCCACGAAAAGCTCGACGAGCTCACCAAGATCTCCGAGAAGTTCCCCGGCGGATACACCTAGCACCACAACCCAATTGCCGTTCCAACTTGAGCGGCAAGTCTCGGTTCTCTCCCGACCACCCATGACGATCGACGAGCTCCTCAGACGCCTCGCCAAAACCGTCCCCAACTTCGCGCAAGCGCTGCAAGCCCACCATCCCTCCTAAAGGGCGACGCATCGCGCAACCCTCCAAGCGCACCTGCCTGAGCGCGTGGCGCCACCGGCGACGCGCCGGCCCGGACGGGCCACGACCACGACGCGCGAGGGAGCAGCGGCCACCCGGCCCCCATACCCCCGGGCGAAGGGAACAACTCTGAAAGCCGGATGACGAGCCGGGGCGCAGAGCACCACGAGACGAAGCGCCCGGAACGAAGCTAGGCGATACCAGAAAGCGCTTTCAAAACAAGCTCATCCCCGAGGAACGCAGCAGGTAATCAGCTCCCGCCTGTTTCGTGCTCCGAGCTTGCCGCGAATGTGGGCGGCGTGTGTGCGGACGGTCTCGACACCGAGCTGCAGGGCGTGTGCGATTTCCGCATGGGACTGGCCCCTGCTGAGAAACTCCAGCACTTCCGCCTCGCGCGGTGTGAGCGAGGCGACCGTGGCAGGGTGGCTTCGCTCAACCAGGTGACCGTCATTAGCCACAAACACACGTCTGCCGTCAGCCGTGATATGGACGGCGGCGAGAATGTTGTCGGCGGATGACTCCTTGGCCACACAGCTGGCTCCACCGGCGAACAGGCGCATGCCGTACGCGACGGTCGGAAGGTGCGCCAGCACGACGATCCCGAGCATCGGCTGGGCGGCCCTCATGCGCTCCAAGATGGACCGCTCGCCCACGGTCGCCTCATCGAGGATGGCGACCCGTGGCGCCTGCGCCGCAACCACGTGCTCGAGCGCGGCGCCATCCAGATCGGCACCAATGATCCGGACGCTTCGATCCTCGCGCAGAATCTGGGTCAGGCCACGACTCAGCAACATATCGAAGCGCCCAAGCACGACGGTGATGTGGTCGGCCGGACCGTCAGATGGCTCGCCCAGGGAGCAAGACGAAACGTTGATTGCGGTCAAATCGCTCAATGTCTGCGTGCTATCGGAGTGAGCCGACGGGCGCAGACATTGGGTCGCACCATATCAGGATGCAAAAGCATGGGATACAGACGCTCTGGACATAGACAGTCGGGACGTATGTCGTTGGCTGCACTATGGCCGAACCACTCTCCCCCGCCACCCAGGCGCTTGGCAAACGCGTCCGTACCCGCCGGGAAGCCCTGGGGCTCAGTCAGGAAGCCCTGGCCCACCAGACCGGCGTCCATTGGACGTTCCTCGGGCAGGTCGAGCGAGGCCGGCGCAACTTGAGCCTGCACAACCTGCTCAAGCTGGCGGCGGGGCTGGGGGTTGACCCGGCGGAGCTGGTCCGGGGACTCCAGCCGCCTGCAGACTAATCTCGGGCAAGCCACGACTGACCTCTCGTCTCCCTACCCCGCTCGGATAGAGTCGCGGACGTGCAACCAACAAATGCGTTACCGCTCCCACCGATGGAGCTGCGTGCATGGGTCGGACCCACCGACGAGGCCCGATATGACAATCCGAGCGGCGCGTTGGTCTATTCGCATATTCCAGCGGACAACTACCGCTCCGTGTTGGACTTCGGTTGTGGTTGCGGACGTGTCGCGCGTCAGCTGATCCAGCAGCGCCCGTCCCCCGAGCGCTACGTGGGGCTCGACGTACATCCTGGCGCGATCGCCTGGGCCAGTGAGAATCTCGCCCCTGTGGCCCCCGGGTTCAGCTTCGTGCATCTCGATATCCACGATCCACTCGTGAATTCCGATGGAGATAAGCCGGATGTCCTGCCGTTTCCGGTGCCGGATCGATCGGTAACGCTCGTCAATGCGCTGTCGATCTTCACTCATATTGTCGAGCGCGACCTTCCGTATTACCTGGGCGAGGTCGCCCGCGTCCTGGCTCCCGACGGCCTGGTCAACGCAA
>Ga0208849_1000533_pt1 | contig 35137 bp, 34 predicted proteins | sample NGESurdeep072012_10_FD_184470 | JGI IMG/M metagenome (GOLD analysis project Ga0208849, IMG submission 184470) | Arctic peat soil microbial communities from Barrow, Alaska - NGEE Surface sample 53-3 deep-072012 (SPAdes) | ecosystem: Environmental > Terrestrial > Soil > Wetlands > Peat ... | reverse complement strand
CCGGCACAGCCCGCGGTCGGGACGAAGAGGTGGCCGCAGTCGAACAAAAAGGTGACTGCTCATCTTGACACACACCTTCCCCATGTGAGCAATCCATGGCGCGGCAGGCGGAGGCGTGGATTGCCTCGTCGCTCGCGCTCCTCGCAATGACGGCTGAGGCATCCGGGCTACGGACGCTATTCCAGATTGATATTGAATTCATAGGAATGGTCGCCGCCGACCAGGGTCAGTTTGAGCGCGGCGCCTTCGGGATTGGCGCCGGGCGGCAGGCCGTCGAGTTCGAACGCGAATCGCTTGACCCCGGGTGGCCCCTGCTCCTGCAGCTTTGGAACCGGCAGCCCCCAGTCCGGCGTCGGTCCTTCGACAAACAGGTCGACCGATGTGGCGTCTGGCGGCGCGACCACGTCGACCAGCACGGTCGATTTCCCGTCGCGCTTGACGTCGCGGATGGTCAGCGGGTTGGGGTCGCCGACATTGGCGGGCTTCGGCACGGTGTCGAGCGCCGCGAACAGGGCATTGTCCTCGGTGCTGGCCACGCTGGTGAAGGCGAGTTCGGGATCGGCTTCGACGGGAATGCAGAGCTTGTCGCAGACCGCGTAATTGATGGCGGCGCGAAGCGTCACCGGCTTGTCGGCGTTCTTTGCCACGATCCGCAACGGCAGCACGATCTGGCCGTGATAGCCCATGGAGTGGCCGCCCGCGCCGTCGTCGAACTTGAGCGGCGCCGGCCACAGAACGGTCACAGCTTCGATGTTTTCGGATTTGGAAAAATCAAACCGCGGCGGCACACCGGAATCGCCGGGCGTCCGCCAATAGGTCTTCCAGCCCGGCGCCAGCTCGAAGGCAATGCCACCGAGCAGCACCGCGCCGCTGCGCGATCCCGCCAGCAGCCGGACCGCGGAATGCCCATCGCGCTGCCATGGCGATGCATCCTCGGCTCTGGCCTCGATCGCCAGGGACGAGGCAAACAGGGTTGCGGCGAGGCCGAGCACGGCACGCAGGGGAACTGGGACCATCATGCGACGTCTTTAGCGCCAAGCGGGAGGGCAAACTATTGAATTGCTTGTGATGGATGACGAAAAGGCGCGTCCAGCTTGATTGACAGAACGGGCACCCAATATCAGGATATGCGTCAACACGAGAGTCCTTTGCGGATGGACCCTGAAGGCAAAAAACCCAAGACTGCTCGCCGCAAGAACGCCGGCAGCGGCGACAATTCGGCCGGCCGCGGCTATCTCGACGGCCGATTGCTGATCGCGATGCCGGTGATGGGCGATCCGCGCTTCGAGCGCTCGGTGATTTATCTCTGTGCGCATTCATCCGAAGGCGCGATGGGCATCATTGTCAATCGCCCGGCTGGCAGCATCGATTTTCCGGGATTGCTGGTTCAGCTCGACATCATCAAGAAGGTCGATCAGGTCAAGCTGCCGGAAAACGCCGAATCCATGAAAGTGCTGCGCGGCGGCCCGGTCGAAACCGGCCGCGGCTTTGTGCTGCATTCGAGCGACTTCTACATCGAGAAGGCGACGCTCAGGATCGACGACGGCATTTGCCTGACGGCCACGGTCGATATCCTGAAGGCGATCGCCAGTGGGGCCGGGCCCAGGCACGCCCTCCTCGCGCTGGGCTATGCCGGCTGGGGCGCGGGACAGCTGGAAAATGAAATCCAGCATAATGGCTGGCTGCATTGCGATGCCGATCCCGATCTCGTGTTCGGCGACGACGTCGACGAAAAGTACCTGCGGGCGCTGCGCAAGATCGGGATCGACCCCGGCATGCTGTCCGCCGACGCCGGGCACGCGTAGTTTCGTCCCGTCGTCATTGCGGTAGCCCGGATGGAGCGCAGCGAAATCCGGGGCGTTGCCATCCGCATCGCGATTCCCGGATTTCGCTGCGCTGCATCCGGGCTACGGGGCTGAAATCTGACGCGATCTCACTTATTCCGCGGCCTGCTGCGCAACAGTCGGGGCGGTGCCGGCCACCGTGGCGCGACGCATGTCGCGCGGCTGCGACTGGTCATAGCGGCGCACGCGATGCATGGTCTGGCGGTTATCCCACATCACGAGATCATGCAGGGTCCATTTGTGGACATGGACGAATTCCGGCTTCGTCGCGTGCTCGGTGAGATCGCGCAGCAGGAGCCGCGCCTCCGGCACCGTCATCCCCTTGATGCCGCCGGCATGCGAGGACAGATACAGCGACTTGCGGCCGTGCATCGGATGGGTGCGCACCAGCCGTTGCAGTACCGGCTTGAACATCTGCTTTTCTTCCTCGGTATAGTCGAGGAAACCGAGCGAACCGCGCGAGTACATCAGCGAATGCTCGCAGATCATGTCCTCGATCTCGGCCCTGGTCTCGTCGTCGAGCGCATCATGGGCCGCGCGCATGTCGGCGAATTCGGTGTTGCCGCCCTTCGGATTGACCACCCGCGCCGACAGCAGCGAGAACTTCGCCGGGATCGGCCGGAACGAACTGTCGGAATGCCACAGGCAGTTGCCGAGGTTGAACAAATGCGTGCGATGATCGCGCGGCAACGGCTTGCCGTCCTTGCCGAGATTGGAGACGTCGTTCAATCCGGAAGTGAGCCGGTAATCTTCTTTTTTTGTCACGGTGCCGCCGCGGGCATTTTCGCGCTCGCCGAAATTGCGGGCGAAGGCAAGTTGCTGGTCGTCGGTGATGTCCTGGTTGCGGAACAGCAGCACGGCGTATCTATCCATGCCGGCTTCGATATCGACGGCCTCCTGCGGCGTCAGCGGCTGCCGCAGATCGACGTCGGAGACCTCGCCGAAAAAATGCGGGTGAAGCTGCCGGATCGATACGGTCATGGCGTCCCTCCTGATCGAGACGAGCGGTCCAGGCCGCTCCATTCGGACAAAAAACTACTCCCGGATGGTGTGATGTCAACGCTTCGCAGGTATGCCGCCCCGGTCGCGCCCGGACGTGGCCTATGCGTTCCGCGCCATCAATCCGCCGTCGACCGGGATAATGCGCCGGTCAGAAAGCGCCACCAAATTCCAGCCGATGCTGCGCGCCGCGAAGGGGTCCCTCATCATTGTGAGCTCGACCGCCGCCTATCACTCGACCAAGGGCAATCCCGGCTACAACGCCTCGAAAACCGGCGCCGTCGGATTGACCCGGACGCTGGGGCAGGCGTGGGCCGAGGATGGCATCCGCGTCAACGGCATCGCGCCCGGCCTGGTCGATACCAAGATGACCAAGGTAACGACCTCCAATCCGAAGCGGCTCGAAGGCGCGATCGGGCGGATACCGTTGAAGCGGCTGGGACGCCGGCCGACATGGCGGGGGCCGCGCTGTTTCTGGCCTCGCCGCTTGCGTCTTACATCGTCGGTCAAACCCTGGTGGTCGATGGCGGCCTCATTCTCTAGAAATGCCTGCGGGATTCAGAGCCTCGGAACCGGAACGGGATTCATCGGTTACCCCTGCTGAAACAGGGAGTGATCGCGATGGACAAGGATCGCATTGCCGGTTCGGCCAAGGATTTCGCCGGCAAGGTCGAAGGCACCGTCGGCGACATCGCCGGCGATGCGAAAACCCAGGCTTCCGGCCGCGCCCGCGAGGCCGCAGGCACGGCGCAGAATCTCTACGGCCAGGCCAAGGATGCCGCGCGCGATGTCAGCGATGCCGCGGTCAACTATGCCAAGGACGCCTATGAGAACAGCGGCGACAACTTGCGGGACGGCTCGCGGGCCGTGGCAAAAAAGGTGCAGGACAATCCGCTCGGGGCGCTGCTGGTCGCAGGTGGCATCGGCTTTGCGCTGGCGATGCTGATGACGCGCCCGCCGCGCCGCCCGCCGCCGTCGCGCTGGCGCTATTACAGCTGAACCATCAAGCTTTGGGCCAAGTCCCTGCGCGCAAGGATGCGATCAGCTAACGCGTGAAGAAGTTCGGGGCCCAGGCCGAGCGTCCGACGTTGCGTGGTGGTCGCGGCCCCTGGAGTTGCAACGGCTGTGGCGGACGCGGCGCGTTGCCAAATCCTCCGAAGAGTTCGCGCATTCCCGGCGGGCCGGATTGAATTTGCCGAGGCTTCTTTGGCTTGGGCGGCGCGGGTATCGCCGCGGCCGCGGCGGCCGGAGGCACAGCCGTTCCACCGGGTGCAACGGCTGCGACCGGTGTTTCGCCCTTGGCCTGTTCGCGCCCGATCTCGCGGCGTGGCCAGCTGAAATCGTCGGCGCGGCCGGCGGGCGCTGCCAACGGCTCGCCTTTGACCAGGGTTCGCGCCGCCAGCGGGTCGACCGCGGCCGGCCGCGACCCAGGGCCACCCAGCAGTTGATCGGTGCCGACCGAGGAGGCGACCAGCGGCAGGATCGGTCCTGCCAGCGGACGCGGCGCCGGCTGTCCGGGCTGGGCATTGGCATCGGGTGTGGCAGGTTCGGTTGGCAGCGTGATCGGCGCGGAGCGTGCCGCCAACAACCGCGTGATCTCGCGCTCGACATAATGCGCGAGCTTGCGGGCGCCGGCCTGGGTGAAGTAGACGCCGTCATAGGAGCGCAGCCGGCGGATCTGGCCTTCGAAATCCGGACCCTGCTGCAAATAGCGGCCGGCTTCGTCAACGAATCCATCCCAGACATCGACATAGGTGATGCCAGCCTTGCCGGCGGCATCGCGATACAACGAATCCAGGAACAGCATGTCCGATGTTCCCTTCGGACCGCGTATCGCGGGGAGGCCGACCCACACTACCGGCACGCCCTTGGATTTGAGCACGCCGATCATCTCTTCGATCTTCCTGGTGTAGAGTTCGACCCAGCGTTCCTCGCGGAATTCATAAAGGCCGTTCGGCGAGCGCGCGCTCTTTTCCGGCGCGATCGCCGGCGGTGCATCGTCGGCGGTGTCATCCGGCGACAATTCGTTGTCAACCGCCGCTTTGTCGTCGGGCTTCGCGCCAGCCTCGCCATTGAGCTTCGCGGCGTCCGCGGACTTGGCCTCCGGTTTGGCGTGGGCGTCTTTCTTGTCGTTCTTCTTGTCGGATTTCTCGACCGCCGGCTCGCGGATCGGGATCCGGTCGTTGAGCCCGAGCATGACGACGATGGCTTCGGGTTTCTCGGTGGCGAGAATGGCCTTGGCTGCCGCGGCCCAGTCGGCCGGCTCGCCCTTGGGCTGATATTTGATCAGCCCGGAATAGGTCTTGTGCTTGCGGATCACGCCGATCTCCGGCTGGTCGGCATAGGCGTCCTCGAGGCCGTAGGCGAGCCAGTCCGCCATGGCGTCACCGAGCACCAGCACATTGCGCTCCGGCACGGTCTCGCGTTTTTCCGGCGGCGGTGCCCTGGAAAAGTCTTCGCGGACCACCCGCTTCGGCGCCTGCTGCTGAAACGGGGTGAACAGGTCGCCGCCGAACCATCCGCCGCTGCTGCGCGGCTGCGGCCGTGGCGGCCCGCCGAAATTGAAAAAGAACTGCGCCGACGCCGGCCCGGCGATCCCGACCAGCAGCGCAACCGCAACGGCCAGCGTGAGTAGCGGGCCGCGTTCGGTAAACACCCGGAAAAAGGACTTCGGACTGGCCATGCGCATCGATCGGAATTCGAGTTCCGGTGAACCGCTATAATAGCGGAATCAGGCCGCAAGCGGGCAGATTCCAGAGCCATAAACCGGCCATCGCCTGCCGCCGTCAAGGGAGCGGCGTAAATGTCAGGTTCAGGGCTACCGAAGCCGAATCAGCGCCCTCTGAGCCGTTCCAGCACGTCGGAGGAGGCAAATCCATCGGCGGGAGCCCCGATCGAGGCCTGGAAGCTCCGCAGGGCCTCCCTGGTCTGTCCGCCGAACTGGCCGTCGGGGGTGCCGCGGTAGAAGCCGCGCCGGGCGAGGAGTTGCTGAAGTTCCAGCCGCTCGGCATGCGACAGTTCCCGTTCCTGCCGCGGCCATGGCTGCACGAACGGCGCCCCGCCGCCCAGGCGGTCGGCGAAGTGGCCGATCGCGAGCGCATAGGCCTCGGCCGGGTTGTATTTCATGATTACCCGGAAATTCTGCAACATCAGGAAACCGGGCCCCTCGGCACCGGCCGGCGCCAGCAGATAGGCCTTCTCGACGGGATGCGGGAATGGCTTGCCACCGGCGCGCGCGAGACCGAGATGCTCCCACTGCGCGATGGTCATCGCCTTGGCCCGATCCGCCAGCATGTAATTGAAGCCGGTGGGGACCACGACCTCATAGCCCCAGGTCTGACCGGTCTGCCAGCCGTCCTTCTTGAGGTTGTTGGCCGTGGAGGCGATCATATCGGCCGGATCGTCGACCACGTCGCGGCGGCCGTCGCCGTCGGCATCGACGGCGTAGCGCTTGAACGCGGTCGGCATGAATTGCGTGGGGCCGAAAGCGCCGGCCCAGGAACCGCGCATCTGCTCGGGACGCAGATCGCCGTGGTGCAGGATTTCCAGCGCTGACAGGAACTCGTCCCTGAAATAGCCCTGGCGGCGGCCGATGCAGGCGAGCGTCGCGGTGGATTGCAGCACGCTGCGATCGCCCATCTGGGTGGAATAGTTCGATTCGATGCCCCAGATTGCCGCGATGACATGGCGGTCGACGCCGTAGGCCCTTTCCATCGCATCGAACTGCGGTTTGTATTTCACGAGGATGTCGCGGCCGGTGGCGAGGCGGTTGTCGTTCACCAGAATGTCGAGATAGTCCCAGATCGATTTGGTGTATTCCGGCTGCGAGTCCATCAAATCCATGATGCGCAGATCGGGCGCGAGCCCGGCCGTAAAGCGCTGGAAGCTCTGCTGCGAAATGCCGCGGCGGGCGGCATCCGGCCACATCGAGGCGACGCAATGGTCGAAATTCGCCGCGGCTTCGCGGATGGCGCTTGCGGTCATCAGGGGGTGGCCGGAGGCGCCGTCCTCGCCGCTCCATGGCAGCGGCGCGCTGCTCGCGGCCGGTTCGGATGGCGTCGGCGCCGCGGTGCCGGGTTGCGGCGCGGCTTGTCCGCCTTTCGAGCGCGAGCCGGTGAAAATGCTGTCGAGAAAGCCCAGCGGGCCGCCGCCGGAGGATGCCTGTGCCCGCGCTTCGCCGGACACCAGCAGCGCCGCGATCATCACGATCGCACTCGTTTGCCAGTTCGCCAACTATCCCCTCCGCAGCGTCGTGTCCTGCCCGCACCCGCGTTCAAGAGGCCCTGTCACGGTTGCCACCACCTTAACAAACACGGGATTTTGTTGTCAGGATTACAGCCCATGCTGGCCGGCTTGTTCCTTGCGGCAACGGGAACCCCACATCCGCCTTTGTTCCGAGCCGCAAAACCAGCTACCAACATACCTCAAGCCGCGCTTTCCGCACGCTCTCTCAAGGCACTCCGTCATCCCATGAAAATCCGCAAAGCCGTCTTTCCGGTCGCCGGCCTCGGCACCCGCGTCCTGCCCGCCACCAAGGCCATGCCGAAGGAAATGCTGACCATCGTCGACAAGCCGCTGATCCAGTATGTGGTCGACGAGGCCAAGGAGGCCGGCATCGAACATTTCATCTTTGTCACCGGCCGCAACAAGAGCGTCATCGAAGATCATTTCGACAGGATGTATGAACTCGACGCCACGCTCGCCGCGCGCGGCAAAAAGGCCGAGATGGACATCCTGGCGCGCGACCAGCCGGAAGCCGGCGCCATCAGTTTTACGCGGCAGCAGGCGCCGCACGGGCTCGGCCACGCCGTGTGGTGCGCCCGCGACATTGTTGGCAACGAGCCGTTCGCCGTGGTGCTGCCCGATGAACTCGTGCTCCATACGCCGGGCTGTCTGGCGCAGATGGTCAAGGCCGCAGGCAAGCTCGCCGACAAATCCAACCTGATCGCGGTGGAAGCGGTGCCCGACCATCTCACGCACCAATACGGCATCTGCGGCGTCGGCAAGCGCCACGGCAAGATGTTCGAGGTTGATGGCATGGTGGAGAAGCCGCCGAAGGGCACCGCGGCGTCGAATCTTTCGATCACCGGGCGTTACATCCTGCAGCCGGAAATCTTCAGGATCCTGGAAACCCAAAAGCGCGGCGCCGGCGGCGAGATCCAGCTCACCGATGCCATGATCGGGCTGGCCAGGACCCAACGCTTCTACGGCGTCGAATTCGAGGGCGAGCGGCACGATTGCGGCTCCAAGGCCGGCTTTCTCCGCGCCAATATCGCCTTCGGAATGGCCCGCGCGGATTTGCGCGACGGCCTGCGCGCGGAGATGAAGAAATATCTGGAGAAGTGACGGCCCCGCGGATTGCGCCGCCTTCATTGCGAGGAGCGCGAGCGACGAAGCAATCCACTTTTGGTCGAGAGTTATCGGAGGCGAAGATGACCAAGGCCGCATTCGACAAAATCAAGGCCGGTCTTGGCGAAGCCAGGGCCTATCTCGAGGGATCCGGAAACAAGCGCAGTTACCGCATTCATGTTCCGGCGCGGGTCAACGTCAAGAAGATCCGCACCCAGCTTGGCCTTTCGCAGCAGAGTTTTGCGCAAACCTATGGTTTCGCGTTGTCGGCCGTGCGTGATTGGGAGCAGGGCCGCCGCCAGCCAGAACGTAGCGCGCGTATCCTTCTCAGGGTTGTCGAAAAGGAACCGGAGGCGGTCACGCGGGCCCTGGCGAAAACCGCTTGAGCACCCAAGGGGAGCGCATGTGAACGACTACGCCGCGTTGCGCGAATATCTGAAGAAGCAGACGGTCCCCGAATTCGTGCTGAGCTTCGAGCAGATCGAGCAGATCCTCGATGCGGCGCTGCCGCGCGCGGCTCACCGCGCCTCGTGGTGGGAGACGCTGCGCAGCCCGCAGGAAAAGATGCCGCAGCGCGAGGCCTGCCTGGCCGCCGGCTACATCGCGACGCGGCTCGCTGACGGCAGGCGAGTGCGGTTCAAGCGGATGCCGAATGATGCGCGTCGTCCCCGCGAACGCGGGGACCCATAACCACCGGCCGTCGTTGTTGCAAAAGGCGACTGCACCGCCACAATGAGAAGCCGCGGCGTATGGGTCCCCGCGTACGCGGGGACGACCCGAAGCAAACCCTTAACTTGCCGCCTCGAGCCGTTCCTCGGTGAGCAGCCGCATCGCGGCGTCGGCGTCCATCGGCTCGCCGAAGGCAAAGCCCTGGGCGTATTCGCAGCCGAGCTGGTAGAGTTCCACCGCGTCGGAATCGGTCTCGGCGCCCTCGGCCACCACGTCCATGCCGAGGTCGTGCGCCAGCGCGATGATCGATTTCAGGATCACCGGCCGCGTGCCGCGGCTGGTGGTGCGCACGAACGACTGGTCGATCTTGATGGTGTCGAACGGAAAGCGCTGCAGATAGGCCAGCGAGGAGTGGCCGGTGCCGAAATCGTCCAGCGACAGCCCGATGCCGAGCTCGCGGATGCGGGTCAGCATCTGCGCCGCATGCTCCGGGTTTTCCATCACCAGCGATTCCGTCAGTTCAAGCTTCAGCGTGCCGCGGGCCACCGAGGAACGCGACAGCACGGTGCGGATGTCGTGGATCAGGTCGTGCCGCAGTAATTGCCGCGAGGAGACGTTGACGCTGGCGAAGATCGGCTCGCGCGAGCGCATCGCGCGCTGCCAGATCGCGAGCTGCCTTGCGGTCTGGTCCATCACGAACATGCCGAGATCGACGATCAGCCCGATCTCCTCGGCGATGGCGATGAATTCCGTCGGCGACATTCGCCCCAGTTTGGGATGATCCCAGCGCGCCAGCGCCTCGAAGCCGGCGATCGAACGATCCTCGAGCCGCACGATCGGCTGGTACAGGATGGTGATTTCCTGGCGTTCGATGGCGCGGCGCAATTCGGATTCCAGCGTCAGCCGGTCGGTCTTGCGCGCGCGCATCGCCGGCTTGTAGACGTCGATGCGGTCGCCGCCGATCCGCTTGGAATGATACATCGCGAGTTCGGCGTCCTTGATGATTTCTTCGGACAGTTGCGTCTGCGGATCGCTCAGCGCGAGACCGATCGAGGCGGTCAGGAAGATCTCGCGGTCGTTGAAGGCGATCGGCGCGCGGACGGTCTTGCGAATGGTCTCGGCGAAGGCGGTGATCCGCGTCGAATCCTGTTCCGACATCAGGATCAGGCCGAACTGGTCGCCGGCCAGCCGGGCCAGGGTGTCCTGCGGCTTCAGGATGCGGGTCAGCCGCCGCGCCAGCGTCAGCAGGATCGAATCGCCGACCGCGATGCCGACGGAATCGTTGACCTGCTTGAAACGATCGAGATCGATCACCATCAGCGTCGGCCGCAGGTTCGGCATGGTCTTGGCAAAGCTTGCGACAGCGCTGAGGCGGTCCATGAACAATTTGCGGTTCGGCAGACCGGTGAGGTTGTCATGCACCGAATCGTGCAGCAGGCGTTCCTCGGCATTCTTGGATTCGGTCACGTCGGTCAGCGTGCCGACCACCCGCGAGACTTCGCCATCGGAGCCGACCACCGGCCGTGCCTTCAGCGCAAACCACATGAAATGGCCGTCGGGCGTGCGCAGCCGGAAATCCTGCACCAGGCGCCCGCGGCGCTGGTCGAGCACGCTGTCGAGCGCGGCGCGAAAGCGGTCCTGGTCGAGCGGATGCAGCACCTCGAGCCATTTCGCGGCTGGGCCCTCCAGCGTGCCGCGCTTCAGCCCGAGCAGGCTTTCGGTCTCGGGACTGGTGAAGACCTTGTCGGCGGAGACGTCCCAGTCCCAGATCAGGTCGCCGGAACCGGTCAGCGCCAGCGCGCGGCGCTCGACGTCGGAGACCACGCCGGTGGTGGCGCCGCCGCCGGCGAAGGCATGCTGCATGACAGTAAACCCGATGAGCATCACGATCAGCACGAGGCCGCCGAGCAGCGCCGGACCGACGATGTCGTTGGTCACACTTCCGGCTACCGTCAGGCCGGCCGCGACCACCCAGACCACCAGCAGGAACCAGGTCGGGATCAGCAGCACGGCGCGGTCGAAGCCATGGGTCGAGAGATAGACGATCAGCGCAAAACCCGCGAATGCGATCAGCACCAGCGACATTCGCGCGATGCCCGAGGCCACCGCCGGATCGAACAGCGCCAGCGCCACCAGCGAGCCGAGAAAGGCCAGCCAGCCGACCGTGATGTGGGAATAGCGCACGTGCCAGCGGCTGAGGTTGAGGTAGGCGAACAAGAATACCAGCAGCGTCGCGGCCAGGATCGCTTCGCCCGCCGCGCGCCAGATCCGCTCGGCGTTGTTCGACATGTCGAGCACCTTGCCCCAGAAGCCGAAGTCGACGCCGATATAGACCAGCACCGCCCAGGCAAGCGCGGCCGCCGCGGGGAACATGATGCTGCCCTTGACCACGAACAGGATGGTCAACACCAGCGCCAGCAACCCGGAAATGCCGATCACGATGCCCTGGTACAGCGTGAACGAATTGACCTTGTCCTTGTAGGCGTCGGGCTCCCACAGATAGAGCTGCGGCAGCTTGTCGGTGCGCAGTTCGGCGACAAAGGTGATGACGGCGCCGGGATCGAGCGTGATGCGGAAGATGTCCGCGGTGGCGCTGTCCTGACGCTCGGGCCGGTCGCCGGTCGAGGGCGTGATGGTCGCAATGCGCGACAATCCGAGGTCGGGCCACAGCAGCCCCGAGGACACGATGCGATAATGCGGCGCGACGATCAGGCGATCGAGCTGGTCGTCGGTGTTGTTGGCGAGCGCGAACACCACCCAGTTCTGTCCGCCCTCGCGGGCGCGGACCTCGATGCGCCGGACAATGCCATCGGTGCCGGGCGCGGTGGAGACCTGGATGCGGTCGGTGTCACTGTGCTGATGATCGAGCACCGCGGTGAGGTCGATGGCGGGCGCGTCACTGCGGACGCTGACAGCGTCGAGCGCGCGCGCTGGTGCCGCGGCGGCAAAAATCATGAGACCCAGCGCAAGCGGCGCAAGGCACCTGATCAGGCGCAATGTCAGTTCTCCGCGATCAACAACGTATCCGGGTCGCCGAAGCATCCCGGCGTGGCGCGATAGATGACATGAATATAAAGGAAATCAAAGGGTTTCCGGCTGCCGATCGCGCGCGGAGGTCAGGTCACCAACACAATTTTGCCAATATGTTCGCCGGTCTCCATGCGCCGATGCGCGTCGGCCGCGTTTTGCAGCGGAAACGTGCTGTCCATCAGCGGCTTGACGCGTCCCTCGCGCAGCAGCGGCATCACCCTCGCCTCGATGGCGGCCACCATCGCCGCCTTGTCCGCATTGCTGCGGGGGCGCAGCGTCGAACCGGTGTGATGCAGCCTTTTCACCATCAGCCTGGCCAAATTGACGGTAGCCTTGGCGCCGCCGAGAACCGCGATCTGCACCACCCGGCCATCGACCGCGGCGGCGTCGTAATTGCGCTCGACATAGTCGCCACCGACCATGTCGAGAATGACATTGGCGCCGGCGCCCGATGTCACGGTCTTTACTTCCGCGACGAAGTCCTCGGTCTTGTAGTTGATCGCGCGGTCGGCGCCGAGCTTGACGCAGGCGTCGGCCTTGTCTTGCGACCCGACGGTGACGATTACCCTGGCACCGAAGGCCTTGGCGAGCTGGATCGCCATGGTCCCGATGCCGGACGAGCCGCCATGGATCAGCAGTGTTTCGCCGGCCTGCAATGCCCCGCGCTCGAACACATTGTGCCACACCGTCATCAGGGTTTCCGGGGTGGCGCCGGCCTGCTGCATCGAGAGCGCCGCCGGCACCGCCATCGCCTGGGCGTCCTGCGCGAGGCAATATTGCGCGTAACCGCCGCCCGCGACCAGCGACATCACCTTGTCGCCGAGCCTGTGCTTGCGGACGTTGGTTCCGACCGCAACCACTTCGCCCGCGACCTCGAGACCGGGCAAATCGCTGGCGCCGGGCGGCGGCGGATAGCTGCCCGATCGCTGCGCGACATCGGGACGGTTCACCCCGGCTGCGGCCACCCTGATCAGGATTTCATCCGGGCCCGGCGCCGGTACAGCGCGGGTCTCGGGTACCAGCACCTCCGGACCGCCGGGCTTGCTGATGCCGATGACGGTCATTTGCGCGGGCAGCTTTTCCATGATTTGTCCTTGCGAAACACGGGGATCCTGACGGGCTCCTGATTAGCCAGCCGCATGGCGGCTGGCAACCGCTTCTGGAGACTCGCGACCACGGAGGACGCGGCATGGCGATCGAGGACGACGACAAACCGAGGAAGAAAATCAGCCACGAGATCGGACAGGACCTTTCGCTGCTGTCGGTCGAGGAGCTTGCCGAGCGGATCGCGCTGCTGACCTCGGAAATCGAGCGGCTGCAAGCTGCCATGACCAGGAAGCGCGCGTCGAAAGATGCAGCCGACAGCTTCTTCAAGTCGTGACCCTTTTGCCGTCATGGCCGGGCTTGTCCCGGCCATCCACGCCTTCCCTTTGTTGACTGGAGCGAAGACGTGGATGCCCGGCATAAAGCCGGGCATGACGATTCGGCACAGTCGGCCAATGGCCGACATGGCAAATGAAGGCTGAATAAATCGCTTCGTTTACGATCCGTTAAGCTTTCTCGTTTATGACTGGGCTCGTCCTCTTTTGGACACCGAGTGGCTCCTGTCCACTCTGTTTGACGCCTCCCTGTTATCAACTTCAAAAGCCGCCGGAAACGGCGGCTCTTTTTTGACGTCTTCGTCACCGCGCTGGAAACCATAAAAAGCCTTGCGGCTGGACTCTCGCCGCCGGCCGCGCAATGATTTGTTCATCATAAGCCGGCGCGGGGTCGAAGCCGGTAGCGTAGCAGTCGCGTGAGGGCGTTAGCCATGTCAGACCGTTTGCAAGGCGAAACCGCGCTCGTGCAGTTCAGCGAGCGGCTCACCAATTCCGCAGCGTTCGGCACCCTGTTCCGGGAAGGCATGGATCTGGTCGAGGAGACCGCCGCCTATCTCGACGGCGCCGGCCGCAGCGAGGCCAAGGCGCTCGATCGCGCCGTCGGTCTCACCTATGCGACAGAGAGCATGCGGCTGACCACGCGCCTGATGCAGCTCGCGTCCTGGCTGTTGCTGCATCGCGCGGTCAAGGAAGGCGAGATGACGCTGACCCAGGCCAATCGCGAAAAGACCAAGGTCAAGCTCAGCGCCGCCGATCCCGGCGCGCCCGACGTGATCGAAAAGCTGCCGCGGCAATTGCAGGATCTGATCGCCCGTTCGATGGCGCTGCAGGCCAAGGTTCGCCGGCTCGACGTCACTATCCACGCGCCGGCGGCGGAACGCGCCACGATCGGCAATCCGCTGGTGCCGCAGCTCAATCGCCTGAAGGCGGCGTTCGAGCGATAATGTAAGCCGGCAGATGTCGTTGCTGGATCCGGTGCTAAAGCGTTTTCCGGTTCACTCGAATCATCGTCGCTTCTCCCGTGGCCTCGTGGTTCGAGACGCCGCGCAAGGCGCGGCTCCTCACCATGAGGGGCTGAGTCCTTATCCTGAGGAGCATCGCGAAGCGATGCGTCTCGAAGGATGAAGCCATTGAGGACAGGCTGAAAGCCTTCAATCCTTCTTGAGGAAACCCGCAAATTTCTTCTGGAACCGGGACACCCGGCCGCCGCGGTCGAGGATCTGCTGCGCGCCGCCGATCCATGCCGGATGAGACTTGGAGTCGATGTCGAGGTTCAGCTTGTCGCCGGCCTTGCCCCAGGTCGAACGCGTCTGGTATTCGGTGCCATCGGTCATCACGACCGTAATCGTATGATAATTCGGGTGAATTTCGGCTTTCATGGCAGATTCCTGGGCGCGCCGGCGCCTGCGTTTCGATTGTTGGTGGACGGATTTGGCCGGCTCTATAACGCAGCCGGCGCGGCAAGACAAGCCAAGTAATCTCGATTTGCCAGCGCCGGCCGAGGCGCCTATCTGGAGGAGCAAACGATGGGTCCGATCTCATGAGCGCAGTGGAACGGCTGGAACAACGGCCGGGTGATACGCCGGCGCCGGCACCGTCGGAGGCCTCGGCCATCGATCTGCCGCCGACCATGCAACCGGCGAAGAGCAGTGCGCGGCTTCGGCCGCTGCTGGCGCTGGCGCCCTATGTGGCGCGCTACCGCGGACGCGCCATTCTCGCCTTGATCTCGCTCACGGTCGCCGCGATCGCGACCCTCGTGGTGCCGGTCGCGGTGCGGCGGATGATCGACTTCGGGTTTACCCCGAAGGGCATCGCCATGATCAACAGCTATTTCAGCCTGATGATCGCCGTGGTCGCGGTGCTCGCCGGCGCCAGCGCCTCGCGATACTATCTGGTGATGACGCTTGGCGAGCGCATCGTCGCCGATCTCAGGCGCGATGTGTTCGCGCATTTGATCTCGCTGTCGCCCGCCTTCTTCGATTCCGCGCGCAGCGGCGAACTGATCTCGCGCCTTACCGCCGACACCACCCAGATCAAATCCGCCGCCGGCGCCTCGGTATCGATTGCGCTGCGCAATTTGCTGCTGTTTGTCGGCGCCACCTCGATGATGGTGGTCACCAGCCCGCGGCTGTCGGGCTTCGTCCTGCTCGCGATTCCCGCGATCGTGCTGCCGCTGGTGGCGTTCGGCCGCTGGGTGCGCCGGCTGTCGCGCAACGCCCAGGATACGCTCGCCGACGCGACCGCCTATGCTTCCGAGTTGATCGGCGCGATCCGGACCGTGCAGGCCTATACCGGCGAGCGGCTGGCCAACGGGCGCTTCGGCGGCGAAGTCGAGCAGGCCTATGAAGCGGCCCGCACGTCGACCCGGGCGCGCGCGGTTCTGACCGCGATCATCATCTTCATCGTCTTCACCAGCGTCGTCCTGATCCTCTGGGTCGGCTCCCATGACGTGCTGACCGGGACCATCACGCCGGGCCGGCTGGGCCAGTTCCTGCTGTATGCGGCGTTCGCCGCGACGGGGCTCGGCCAGCTCAGCGAGGTCTGGGGCGAGATTTCGGCGGCATCCGGCGCCTCGGAACGGCTGTTCGAGATTCTGCGGGTGAAATCCGCGATCGCGGCGCCGGCGTCGCCGCGCGCGTTGCCGGTGCCGTCGCGCGGCGACGTCAGCTTCGACCACGTCGGCTTTGCCTATCCGACCCGGCCGGACGCACGCGCGGTCGACGGCGTCACCTTCTCGGTGCGCGCCGGCGAGAAAGTGGCGATCGTCGGTCCGTCGGGCGCCGGCAAGAGCACGCTGTTTCATCTGCTGCTGCGGTTCTACGATCCGCTTGCAGGCACCATTTCGTTCGATGGCGTGCCGATCAGTTCCGCCGATCCGCACGAACTGCGCCGGCATATCGCGCTGGTGCCGCAGGAATCGGTGGTATTCGCCACCAGCGCGCGTGAGAACATCCGTTTCGGCCGGCCTGATGCCACCGATGCCGAGATCGAGCGCGCCGCGGCACTTGCCCACGCCACCGAATTCATCCAACGCCTGCCGGGCGGCTTCGAAGCGCAGCTCGGCGAGCGCGGTGTCACGCTGTCAGGCGGCCAGCGCCAGCGCATCGCGATTGCGCGCGCCATCCTGCGCGACGCGCCGCTGCTGCTGCTCGACGAAGCAACCTCGTCGCTCGACGCGGAAAGCGAGACACTGGTGCAGACGGCGCTGGAGGAGCTGATGCGTCACCGCACCACGCTGGTGATCGCCCATCGCCTCGCCACCGTGCTGTCCTGCGACCGCATTCTGGTGATCGATTACGGCCGCATCGTCGAACAGGGCACCCATGCCTCGCTGGTCGCCGCCAACGGCCTCTATGCCCGGCTGGCGCGGCTGCAGTTCGAGGGCGCGTAGGAATTCGCCTACGGCTTCCACACCATCCGCAGCACCGGCCGGCCCGAGGTCGGATTGACGTCCTCGCCGGCAGGCCCGAAGCCGCTGCGCTGGTAGAAACGGATGGCGCGGGCGTTGTCGGCGTTGACCATCAGCGTGATTTCGCCGGGTGAAAGCTGCTTTGCCCGATCGAGCAGGGCGGTGGCCAGCGCCGAGCCCCAGTGATCGGGAGCGACCACCAGCTGGTCGAGATACCCCGCGGGATCGATGGTCACAAATCCGATCAGGGCATCGGCCTGTTCGGCGACCAGGATGCTGGCATTCGGCACCAGTTCACGGCGCCAGCGCTCACGCCACCAGCCGACCCGCGCGGCAAAATCGATTGCCGGATAGGCTTTCCGCCAGGTTTCAAGCCACAGCGCGATCGCCGCGTCTTCGTCCTCGGCGCGATAGGGGCGAAGCTGAAAGGGCATCGTGCCTCAGCGTTCGGTCAGCTTCAGCTCGATCCGGCGATTGCGCCTGTAGGCGTCCTCGGTGGCGGCGGTGTCGAGCGGCTCGAATTCGGCGAAGCCCGCGGCGACCAGCCGCTGCGGCGGCACGCCGAGCGATACCAGATATTGCACCACCGAAATGGCGCGCGCCGACGACAACTCCCAGTTCGACTTGAACAGCGGGCTGCTGATCGGTCTGGCATCGGTATGACCGTCGACCCGCAGCACCCAGGCGATTTCGCTCGGAATTTGCTTGTCGAGGTCGATCAGCGCACTCGCCACCTTGTCAAGCTCGGCGCGGCCCTCGGGCAGCAATTGCGCCTGTCCGGTGTCGAAAAACACCTCCGACTGGAACACGAAGCGGTCGCCGACGATCCGGATGTCCGGCCGGTTGCCGAGGATGGCGCGCAGCCGGCCGAAGAATTCCGAGCGATAGCGCGACAATTCCTGCACCCGCTGCGCCAGCGCGACATTGAGCCGTTGTCCGAGATCGGCGATCCGGCCCTGCGATTCCTTGTCGCGTTTTTCCGAGGCGTCGAGCGCGTCTTCCAGCGCGGCGAGCTGGCGCCGCAGCGCGCTGATCTGTTGGGTCAGCACCTCGATCTGCGCCAGCGCCCGCGCCGACACCTGCTTTTCGGAATCCAGCGCCTTGTTGAGCTGGTCGGCACGGCCGGCGGCGTCATTGCCGGTGCTGGCGAGGCCTTCATAGAGGCCCTTGACGCGATCGCGCTCGGCCTCGGCGGAAGCAAGGCCGGCCCGCAACTGCGAGACCTGGTCGTCGAGATTGAGCTTGCCGAGCTTTTCCAGCGACAACAGATCGTTGAGCTGCGCGATCTTGGCGTTGAGCTGTTCCAGTGCCTTGTCCTTGCCGGTGACCTCCTGCGACAGGAAGAACTGCACCACCAGGAATACCGACAGCAGGAACACGATCGACAGCACCAGGGTCGACAGCGCGTCGACAAAGCCCGGCCAGTAGTTGAATCCGGTTTCGCGGCGTGCACGGGCAAGGGCCATGGAAAGTTCTCCGCTAACTCTTCTCGGGCTGACGGGAGATCCGTTCGAGCAGTTTCTTGATTTCGCGGTTCTGCTCGCCCTGACCGTCGGCCCATTCGCGGATCATCTGCTGCTCGGTCCGCATATGTGCGACCAGGCCCTGAATGGCTTCGGCGAGGTTGGCCATCGCCGTGGTGGTGCCGCGGCTGCCGCCGCTTTCCTCCATGCTTGCGCGCAACCGCTCGATCGTGCTCTGCAGCTCGCCGCCGATGGCGATGCCGGTGCCGGTGCCGGCGGGCTCGCCGGAATACTCGCGAACCGTGGAGGCGAGCCAGTCTTCGAGATCGGTATAGAACCGGTTCTGCGCCTGGCTCGATTGCAGGTCGAGAAAGCCGAGAATCAGCGAGCCGGCGAGGCCGAACAGCGACGATGAAAACGAAATGCCCATGCCGCCGAGCGGCGCGGCCAGGCCTTCCTTCAGGGTGTCGAACAAGGCGCTGGCATCGCCGCCGACCTTGAGGCCGTCGATTATCTTGCCGACCGAGCCGACGGTTTCGATCAGGCCCCAGAAGGTGCCGAGCAGGCCAAGAAACACCAGCAGGCCCGTCATATAACGGGAGATGTCGCGGGCTTCGTCGAGCCTCGTCGCGATCGAGTCCAGCAGATGCCGCATGGTCTGCTGCGAAATCGTCATTCGTCCGGTGCGTTCGCCGCCCAGGATGGCCGCCATCGGCGCCAGCAGCGCCGGGCGCTGGTCGAGCGCGAGGCCGGGGTCGGCGATGCGGAAATTGTTGACCCAGGCGACTTCCGGATAGAGCCGAATCACCTGGCGGAACGACAGGATGGTGCCGACCAGCAGCACCATGCCGATCAGCGCGTTCAGGCCGGGATTGGCGAAGAAGGCCAGCATGATCTGCTTGTAGAGCACCACGATCACCAGCGTGCAAAGCACCAGAAACACCAGCATCCGCACCAGGAAAATCCTGGGGGAGGACAGCTTGGTCAGTTCGATCTCCATCGTCGAGCGGGAGGAAGGGGCTGGTGGAGGCATCGCCAGTGTCATCCGTTAGGGGAGGCTTCTTCGGTCACCAATATGGCACAGCGGTGCCCGGAAAAAAGCCGGTTGCAGGCTGCGACGGGGCGAGAAAAGGGAACTTCGGTGTGAAACCTGGCTTAGGCGCGGCGCGTATTTGACAAAGCTTTGTCGCCTCAGCCGCTTAGCGGGCATTTGCATGGTTGGCTTGTGTCTGGAAGCGCTCGCGGCGCTCGCGCTGTCGGCTTTGATGGCAGGAGCGCTCCTCACCGCGAGGGTCTGGCAGACCTCATCTCGCTTTTTCGTCGTGGCCGGGCCTGTCCCGGCCATCCACGTCTTTCTCACCGCTGCTGCGACAAGACGTGGATGCGCGGGACAAGCCCGGGCATGACGATTTACTTGCCCAGCGGCTTCAGGATCTTCACCAGTTCGGCGTGGACGAATTCATTGCCGCAGATCAGGTCGCCGGTCTTCAGCGGGTCGTCATCGCCGGCGATGCCGCTGACGATGCCGCCGGCCTCGCGCACCAGAATCTGTCCGGCCGCCATGTCCCAGGCGTGCAGGTTGCGCTCCCAATAGCCGTCGAGACGGCCGGCCGCGACGAAGGCCATGTCGAGCGAGGCCGCGCCGAACCGGCGCAGGCCCGCCACCCTGTTCTGGATCTCGGTCATCTCGTCCCGCGACAGCGCATGGTCGCCGCGTCCGATATGCGGCAGGCCGCAGGCGATCACGCATTCATTGAGGTTGCGCCGGCCGGCGACGCGCAGCCGCTGGTCGTTGAGGAAGGCGCCCTTGCCGCGTTCGGCGATGTAGAGGTCATCGTTGGCCGGATTGTAGATCACGCCGGCGATGACGGTCTCTTCGCGCTGCAGCCCGATCGAAACCGCAAATTGCGGAATGCCGTGCAGGAAATTCGTGGTGCCGTCGAGCGGATCGACGATCCAGGTGTGGCTCTTGTCGGCGCCCTCGCGGGCGCCGCCTTCCTCGCCGATGAAGCCATAACCCGGTCGCGCCTTGGCGAGGTCGGTGTACAGCATTTCCTCGGCCCGCCGGTCGGCCATGGTGACGAAATTGGCAGGGCCTTTCAGTGAGACCTGGAGATTTTCAACCTCGCCGAGATCGCGCTTGAGGCTGCGGCCGGCGTGACGTGCCGCTTTGACCATGACGTTGATAAGGGCTGAATGCAGCATGATCCCGGCTTGTGATTGGCGTTGCGGCGGAAAAGCGCCCCCTCGATGGCGAAGCGAGCGAGGGTCGAGCCCCGGACTGGGTGCCCTGTGATTGCCGTGGCGTCAAGGCGGATCATTTGGCGCCGAGCCATCGGCGCGCCGCAGCCTCCGCCTTGGCACGATCCTCCGCACTGAGACCGGCGAAGGCCTCGTCGAGCATCGGGTCGCCCTTGCCGGCGGTTTTCGCCACGAGGTGCCATTTCAGCGCCTCGACCTTGTCCGCCGGCGCGCCCTGTCCGTTCACCAGGACCCAGGCGAGGCGGTTTTGGGCGATCGGATTGTTTTGCCGGGCGGCCTTGCGCAACAGTGCCACCGCGGCAGGCTGGTTTCGCGGCGTGCCGGTGCCGTTATACAGCGCGATGGCGTATTCGACCTCGGCCTCGACATTGTCGGCGAGCGATGCCGCCTGCAGCAGCCGCACCGACTTTTCGACGTCCTTCGGAACGCCGGTGCCTTCCTTGTAGAAGGTGGCGAGCGCGTATTGCGCCTGGGAGTTGCCGGCATCGGCGGCGACGCGAAGCAATTCCGCCGCGCGCCTGAGGTCCTGCGGCAGCGTCTGTCCGTCGATATAGAGCAGCGCCAGATTATACGCCGCGTTGGAATTGCCGAGCTTGGCCGAGGAGGCCAGCAGTTTCGCCGCTTCCTCGCCATTGGCCGGACCGCCGCGTCCGGCCAGGCGAAGCATGGCGAGCGCGAACATGGCTTCGCGATCGCCGGCGTCGGAGGCACGCTTGTACCAGTCGACCGCCTTGGCATAGTCGAGCTTGACGCCTAGTCCATTGGCGTAGAGTTCGCCGATCATCGTCATCGCCTTGGGATCGCCCCTTTCCTGCACCCGCTTGGTCGCAAGATCGAACGCGGTCTTGTATTGGCCGCGCTGGTAAGCGGCGTAGACGTAGTCGACATGGGGATCGTCGGGCGCCGGCGCCGGCGTGACGGTTGCCGCCGGCTCGGCCGGATTTGCTTCGGGTTTCGGCGCCGCGACGGGCGCCGCGGGCTTTCTGGCGATCACAGGTGGTTTGGCTTTGGGCTTGGCGGCTGGCTTGCCCTCCGCGGGCGTTTCGGTCGCGGGAGGCGCCAGCGAAACCTGCGCTGACGCGGCTGTGGTCAGGATCAGGCAGCTTGCCAGGATCGATATCGGACGCAGGATCTTCATTCCGGCGCTTATCCCTGCTCGGCTTTGACTTTTCCGGACCAGGCGACGTGGGCCTGTCTGATCGCCTGTTCGACGTCCGCCAATGCCGCGGCTGCGCCGCGTGGATCGGTCCAGATGAAATCGCCGACCAGAACAAAATCCGCGCCAGCCGCGGCAAATTCGCGTGCTTCCTCGGGTGAGGCGGCAAAACCGACACAGGGCGGCTCGAACAATTCGGCCCACCATTGCAGCCGCTCCGCGATCGCCTCGATCGAAGGCCGCCGCCCGTTGGCATCGGGCTCGCCGAACAGCACATAGTCGGCGCCGGCTTCGGCTGCGGTCATCGAATCGTGCCGTGTCGACAGGCCGCCGACGCCGGCGATGCGATTGGGTTTCAGGCCCGGCAGCGCTTCTTCCAGGGTCTCGACGCCGGTCAGATGCGCGCCATCGGCGCCCGACCGGGCGACCAGTTCGACATGACCGTCGAGCAACAGGGCGGCGCCGCTTTGCTGGACCGAAGGCGCCAGCGCCTTGACGCGCGCGATCATGGCACGGGGTTCGGCCGGCTTCAGTCGCACAAGCACGGCGGCGATATCGGCCTTGGCGAACAGGCCGGCAAGGTCCGCGATCAGTGCCGACGGGTCGTCCACAATGGGCGTCGCGAGATAAAGTCGCGGGACGGGGCGGGGCGGAACGGATCTAGCGGCCATGATGTCGGTTTGGTGCCCCCGGACTGCGGCCAAAAAAGGGGCGGCCCGTCTGCCGCCGCCGCAACCTCATGCGACTTTCGGATCGAGTTCGCCCTTGCTGTAGCGCTTCGCCATTTCCGCCGGGGTCAGTACCTTTTTGATCTTGCTGGCCTGGCCGGCGGTATTGAATTCCTGCAGCCGCTGCTTGCACAGCCTGGTCATCGCTTCCATCGCGGGCTTGAGATATTTGCGCGGATCGAATTCGGACGGGTCCTCGCTGAGCACCTTGCGGATCTGGCCGGTCATCGCCATCCGGTTGTCGGTGTCGATATTGATCTTGCGGACGCCGTTCTTGATGCCGCGCTGAATCTCGGAAACCGGAACGCCCCAGGTCGGTTTCATCTTGCCGCCATTGGCGTTGATGATGTCCTGCAGCTCCTGCGGCACCGACGACGAACCATGCATCACCAGATGGGTGTTGGGCAGCTTGCGGTGAATTTCCTCGATCACCTTCATGGCGAGGATGTCGCCGTCCGGCTTGCGGGTGAATTTATAGGCGCCGTGCGAGGTGCCCATCGCAATCGCCAACGCGTCGACCTTGGTCTGTTTGACGAACTTGACCGCCTCGTCCGGATCGGTGAGCAACTGGTCGTGGGAGAGCTTGCCCTCTGCGCCATGGCCGTCTTCCTTGTCGCCCATGCCGGTCTCGAGCGAACCCAGCACGCCGAGCTCGCCTTCGACCGAAATGCCGCCGAGATGGGCCATGTCGGTGACGGTCTTGGTGACCCCGACATTGTAGTCCCAGTTGCCCGGAGTCTTGCCGTCGGTCTTCAGCGAGCCATCCATCATGACGGACGTGAAGCCGGCCTGGATCGCGGTCATGCAGGTGGCGGGCTCGTTGCCGTGATCGAGGTGCACGCAGACCGGAATCTGCGGGTGGATCTCGGTCACTGCATCCATCATGTGCCGGAGCATCACGTCATTGGCGTAGGAGCGGGCGCCGCGCGAGGCCTGGATGATGATCGGGGCATCGAGGCTGGAGGCGGCATCCATGATCGCGAGCGCCTGCTCCATGTTGTTGATGTTGAAGGCCGGCACGCCGTAGTCGTGTTCCGCCGCGTGGTCGAGCAGTTGACGCAACGTAATGCGAGCCATCGGTCGTGTTCTCCACGTTGAGGGCTGCGACGCCCGATCCGGCGCTGCCTAGCGCACTCTCAAAACTTCGACGCCGGGCAGCGGTTTGCCTTCCATCCACTCGAGGAACGCGCCGCCCGCGGTCGAAACATAGCTGAAATCGCCGGCCACGCCGGCCTGGTTGAGCGCCGCCACGGTGTCGCCACCGCCGGCGACCGAGACCAGCTTCTTCGCCCGAGTCCGCTCGGCGGCGTGTTTCGCCGCCAGCACCGTGCCGCGGTCGAACGGCGTCATCTCGAATGCGCCGAGCGGGCCGTTCCAGACCAGCGTCGCGGCATCGTCGATCGCCGCATGAATCCGCGCGTTGGAACGCGGGCCGACGTCGAGGATCATGCCGTCGGCCGGAATCGCATCGAGGCCGTAGGCGTGGGAGGGCGAATTGGCGGCGACGTGAAATGCGACCACGGCGTCGACCGGCAGGATGATGGCGCAATTGGCCGCTTCCGCCTTTTCGATGATCCGCAGCGCGGTGGCCGCGAGATCCTTCTCCGCCAGCGACTTGCCGATGCCGATGCCCTGCGCGTGCAGGAAGGTGTTGGCCATGCCGCCGCCGATCACCAGCGCGTCGACCTTGCTGACCAGGTTTTCCAGAAGGTCGATCTTGGTCGAGACCTTGGCGCCGCCGATCACCGCGATCACCGGCTTGGCCGGCGCTTCCAGCGCCTTGCCCAGCGCGTCGAGTTCGGCCTGCATGGTGCGGCCGGCATAGGCCGGCAGCCGGTGGCCGAGACCTTCGGTCGAGGCATGGGCGCGGTGCGCCGCCGAAAACGCGTCGTTGACCCAGATGTCGCCGAGCTTGGCCAACTCGGCCACGAACGCCGGATCGTTGTTTTCCTCCTCCTTGTGGAAGCGGGTGTTTTCGAGGCAGAGGATGTCGCCGTCCTGCATCGCCCCGACCGCCTTCGCCGCGGCTTCCCCGATACAATCTTCCGCGAAGGCGACCGGCTTGTCGAGCAGCTCTGCGAGCGCGGCAGCGACCGGTTTCAGCGAGTCCCTGGCATCGGGTCCCTTCGGCCGCCCGAAATGGGCGAGCAGGATCACCTTGGCGCCTTTGCCGGAAAGTTCGGTGATGGTCGGCGCCACGCGTTCAAGCCGGGTGGCGTCGGTGACGTGGCCGTTTTCCATGGGAACGTTGAGGTCGACGCGCAGCAACGCGCGTTTGCCCTTCACGTCGACATCATCGAGGGTGCGAAATGTTTTTGACATCGACGGTCTCTCGCATCTCATCCTTCGAAACGCCTCGCTGCGCTCGGCTCCTCAGGACGAGGTTTCTTCCTCATGGTGAAGAGCGCGCGTCTTCGCGCGCGTCTCGAACCATGAGGCGATCAAAATCAGAGCAGCTTTCCCATCGCCACGGCAGTGTCGGCCATCCGATTGGAAAAGCCCCATTCATTGTCGTACCACGACATCACCCGCACCAGCGTGCCATTCTGGACCTTGGTCTGGTCCATGTGGAGCGTGGCGGAATGCGGATCGTGGTTGAAATCGATCGAGACGTTGGCCGCGGTGGTGTAGCCGAGGATGCCCTTGAGCTGCTGCTCGGAGGCGCGCTTCATCGCCGCGTTGATTTCGTCGGGGTCGGTCTTGCGCTTGGCGACGATCTTCAGATCGACCACCGAGACGTTCGGCGTCGGCACCCGGATCGCGACGCCGTCGAGCTTGCCCTTCAGTTCCGGCAGCACCAGCCCGATCGCCTTGGCGGCCCCGGTCGAGGTCGGGATCATCGACATCGCCGCGGCACGGCCGCGATAGAGATCCTTGTGCAGGGTATCGAGGGTCGGCTGATCGCCGGTATAGGCGTGGATGGTGGTCATGAAACCGGTTTCGATGCCGACGGTGTCGTTGAGGACCTTGGCGACCGGCGCGAGGCAGTTGGTGGTGCAGGAGCCGTTGGACACTACCAGATGGTCCCTGGTCAGCTTGTCATGATTGACGCCGTAGACGATGGTCGCGTCGGCATTCTCGGCGGGCGCGGAAACCAGCACGCGCTTGGCGCCGGCGGCAAGATGCGCCGCGGCCTTGTCCCTCGCGGTGAAGAGGCCGGTGCATTCCAGCGCGATGTCGACGCCGAGATCTTTCCAGGGCAGGGTCGCGGGGTCGCGATGCGCGGTCACTTTGATCCTGCCATTGCCAAGGCTGATGGAATCGCCCTCGACCGTCACCGTGCCGGGGAAACGGCCGTGCACCGAATCGAAACGCAACAGATGCGCGTTGGTTTCGACCGGCCCGAGGTCGTTGATGCCGACCACCTCGATGTCGGTGCGGCCGGACTCGGCGATGGCCCGCAGCACGTTGCGGCCGATGCGGCCAAACCCGTTGATTGCGACCCGGATTGTCATATCGTGCTCTCCTCCTCTGATAGCTGACGCCGTCCCCCGCGAAGGACGCACGTCGTCCACGGGAGGCTTTGCTGCGGATCGCCCGGTTCGGCCGGGCGAGAACGGACCATATGCGACTTAGGTAGCTCTTTTTCTCGGGAACCTCAACCGGTCAGCCGAGTCGCTTCAGCGCAGCGTTAACCGCCGCCTCGGCGGTAATCCCGAAATGCTTGAACAGGTCCTTGGCGGGCGCGCTGGCGCCAAAGCCGTGCATGCCGATAAATTCACCGTCCCTGCCGATCACCGCATCCCAGCCCCAGCGCACCGCCGCCTCAATCGCGACATTGGCCGTGGCCTGGCCGATGATCGCCTGCCGGCGGTCGGCCGGCTGCGCCAGCAGCAGTTCGAGCGAGGGCACCGACACCACGCGCGACGCAATGCCGCGTTCCACCAGCTGCTTCTGCGCGGCTACCGCAATCTCGACCTCGGAGCCGGAGGCGAACAGCGATACTTTTGCCTCACCCTGCGCGGCGACCAGTTCATAGGCGCCGTGGCTGCACGGGTTATCGCTGGGCGCTGTGGTGCGCAATTGCGGCAGGTTCTGGCGGGTCAGCGCCAGCACCGTCGGGCCGTCGATCCGGTTCAGCGCGAGTTCCCAGCACTCGGTTACCTCGATCGCGTCGCAGGGGCGGAACACGCGCATATTGGGCATGCAACGCAGCGCCGCGAGATGTTCGACCGGCTGGTGGGTCGGTCCGTCTTCCCCGAGCCCGATCGAATCATGCGTCATGACATAGACGACGCCGGCCCCCATCAGTGCCGCAATCCGCATCGCCGGGCGTGCGTAGTCGGTGAACACCAGGAAGGTGGCGCCGTTCGGGGCAAACCCGCCATGCAGGAAGATGCCATTCAGCGCCGCCGCCATGCCGTGCTCGCGGATGCCGTAATGGACGAAGCGCCCCTTCGGGGTCCTGGCCGAAAAGTCGACTGCGGATTTGGCCTTGTTGTTGTTGGAGCCAGTGAGATCGGCCGAACCCGCGACGAACTCCATCGGCATCGCGGTGACGATCGCATCGATCGCCGACTCCGACGATTTGCGGGTGGCGATATTCTGCGGGGTCTCGAGCAGCGACTTCTTGTGCGCCCTGAGCACCTTCGCCAGCGCCGGCGGCCGTTCATGCCGCAGCCGGCGTTCGAATTCGGCGCGCTTGCGGCTGGACAGCGTCGCGAAGCGGGCTTCCCATTCCCGGCGCGCCGCGGCGCCGCGGCTGCCGGCCTCGCGCCAGCTCTTCAGGACGTCGTCCGGGACCGAGAAAGGCTCGAGCGAAATACCGAGGTTCTCCTTGGCTCCCTTGAGCTCTTCGGCGCCCAGCGCCTCGCCATGGGCCTTGGCGGTGCCGGCCTTGGTCGGCGCGCCATAGCCGATCGTGGTCTTGCAGGCGATCAGCGATGGCTTGTTGGATTTTTGCGCGCGCCTGATCGCCGCGGCGATCGCCGGCTGATCCTGGCCGTCGATCAACTCGGCCTGCCAGCCGGCAGACTTGAACCGCTTCACCTGGTCGACCGAGTCGGAGATCGAGGTCGGACCGTCGATCGAAATGCCGTTGTCGTCATACAGCACGATCAGCTTGTTGAACTTCCAGTGGCCGGCCAGCGCGATCGCTTCCTGCGAGATGCCTTCCATCAGGTCGCCGTCGGAGACGAGGACGTAAGTGTGATGATCGACGATTTTCTTGCCGAACTCGGCGGCGAGCATCCGCTCCGCGAGCGCCATGCCGACCGAAGTCGCAATGCCCTGGCCCAGCGGTCCGGTCGTGGTCTCGATGCCCTTGGTATGGAAATTTTCCGGATGACCCGGTGTCAGCGATCCGAGCCGGCGGAAATGCTTGAGCTGGTCGAGCGTCATGTCGGTATTGCCGGTGAGATAGAGCACCGCATAGAGCAGCATCGAGCCGTGTCCGGCGGACAGCACGAAGCGATCGCGGTCCGGCCATTTCGGATCGGCGGCATCGAATTTCAGGAATTGCGTGAACAGCACGGTGGCGATATCGGCGGCGCCCATCGGCAGCCCGGGATGACCGGATTTCGCCTTTTCGACGGCGTCCATTGCGAGTCCGCGGATCGCATTGGCCATACGGGTGTGATCGACCTGCGTCATGATGAAAATCCGCCTGAAATGAGGTGCTTGCTGGCGTTTCGCTCGATGGGTGGACAGCCTGGAGAGTGCTGGATGGCAACAGGAACTCAGGGCTGGATAGCATCTGTATTCCTGAAGTCCAAGGCAATGAAACGCACCGCGAGGCCGAAAAGTTGCTTTGCGGTGCATAGTTCCGCAGCGGCGTTGCGCTCGCCTCGCTTGCCACGTAAATTTCTTCCTCTAAACGCTTGCCTAGCCGCTCATTTTCTTGTCCTGCGGCTACTTCACGGAAGGCCCGCGCTGACTGCATGAGCGATCGTCCCGCCAACGGCTCCGGCCATGCCGAGCCTGCTTCAGCCGATATCGACGCGGCCACGCGGCGGCTGATGGCGGCGCTCGATGCACTGGAAAGCGCGGTCGAGCGGCGGCGCGAGGCCGACCGCGACGAGAACGAGCTGGCGGCCCGAATTCAGGCGCTGGGTGCCGATCGATCGCGGCTCGCCGACGAGCTCGACGGTTCGCTGGTGAAATCCCGCCGGCTGGAGCGCACCAATCGCGAGATCGCCGAACGGCTGGATGCGGCGATCGGCACCATCCGCGCCGTGCTGGATGCGGGAGAGGCCTGATGAGCCATATCAATGTCACCATCAACGGCCGGCAATACCGGATGGCCTGCGAGGAAGGGCAGGAGCTGCGGCTTCTGAACCTGGCCCAGGGCTTCGAGTCCCGGATCGAGGCTTTGCGGGGCAAGTTCGGCGAAATCGGTGACGCCCGCCTGACCGTGATGGCGGCGCTGACGGTCTGCGATGAACTGCTCGACGCCGATCATCGCGTCCGCAGTCTTGAAGAGGAACTGGAGGCGCTGCGCAATGTCCGCACCGTCGCGGCGGATCACGCCAAGGCGACGCAGGCCGCGGTGGCCAATGCGCTCAATTCCGCCGCCGACCGCATCGAGAAGACGACACAGGTGCTCAATCGCACCATCGGTGGCGGCGTGGCGATTGGTTGACCACGGCCGACGTTAGCGCTGGCGGTTTGAGGCCGGCATGGTTACATTGGCAGGGCGAAGCTGTGTCGCGCGTCAGGAGCCATATATCCCCGGGGCCTTATCGATCCTTCCGGGAACTGTCCCTGGCCAGGTCCGTGGACTTGGTCACATGGTGCCCACCTACTTTCGTAGGGAACTCCGGGATCGAGCGCTCCAACGGCGATTGCGGCTTCGCACTTTTTCCTTTCGTCCTGGCCGGGCTTGTCCCGGCCATCCACGTCTTTACTCTGCCCGCGAAAGCAAGACGTGGATGCCCGGCACGAGGCCGGGCATGACGGTGGCGGATGTCCAGTCCTCTCGTTTCACCAGACCCGCAAAAAGCAATCCTCCGCGCCACCGCACTTGCGGCGCGCGATGCGCTGAGTGGTGAGCACCGCGCCGCCGCGGCGAACGCCGTTGCAGTGCGCGGGCTGCCGTTCGAGATCGCGCAAGGTGCGGTCGTCGCCGGCTACTCGCCGATCCGCAGCGAAATCGACCCGCTCCCGCTGATGGCAACGCTTGCCGCGCAACACGTGCAACTGGCGCTGCCGGTGATCATGGCGCGCGGCCAGCCGCTGCAATTCCGCCTCTGGGCGCCCGGCAACGCGCTGCGGCGCGGGCCGCTCGGTATTCTCGAGCCGCCGCCCGCTGCCGGCGAGATCATTCCCGACATGCTGCTGGTGCCGCTCGCGGCGTTCGACCGCGCCGGCCACCGCATCGGCTATGGCGCCGGTCATTACGACCGCACCCTTGCGCAATTGCGCGCTGCGAGAACAATCACCGCCATTGGTCTGGCTTTTGCCGCGCAGGAAATCCCCTACGCTGCCGCCTCCACCCACGACGCCCGTCTCGATCTTGTGCTAACGGAGAACGAGACGATCGTATTTCGGAGTTGATGGATTGCGCATTCTTTTTGTCGGCGACGTGGTCGGCAAGGCCGGCCGCACCGCCTTTTCGGAACATCTGCCCGGCATGATCCGGGACTGGGCGCTCGATCTCGTCATCGTCAACGGCGAGAACGCCGCCGGCGGCTTCGGGATCACCGAAGCGATCTACCAGGAATTCATCGACATCGGCGCGGACGCGGTCACGCTCGGCAACCATTCCTGGGACCAGCGCGAGGCCCTGGTGTTCATCGAGCGCGCCCCGCGGCTCATCCGCCCGGCAAATTTCCCGAAGGGCGCGCCGGGTCGCGGCACCGCGCTGGTCGACACCAGGAACGGCAAGCGCGCCCTGGTCATCAACGCCATCGGTCGCGTTTTCATGACGCCGTTCGACGATCCCTTCGCCGCCATCAATCAGGAGCTCGAAGCCTGTCCGCTGCGCGCGGCGGCCGATGCCATCGTGGTCGATTTCCATGGCGAGGCGTCCAGCGAAAAGCAGGGCATCGGATTTTTCTGCGACGGCCGCGCCAGCCTCGTGGTTGGCACCCATACCCATGTGCCGACCGCCGATCATCAGATTCTGCCCGGCGGCACCGCCTACATGACCGATGCCGGCATGACCGGCGATTATGATTCGATCATCGGCATGCAGAAGGAAGAGCCGATGCGGCGTTTCACGTCCGGCATTCCATCGGGCAGGTTCGAGGCGGCGCTTGGCACGGCGACCCTGAGCGGCGTGGCGATCGAGACCGACGATTCGACCGGGCTTGCGCTGCGGATAGCGCCGGTGCGCGCCGGCGGCAGGCTCGAGCCGACGCTGCCGGGATTTTGGTGAACCGGCCACGCGACTTGGGCCGCATTGGACCGTCATGCCCGGGGATGTCTCCGTCATGGCCGGGCATAGCCGTCCGAAGGACGGCGTCGCTTCCGCTCGCCTATGTCCCGGCCATCCACGTCTTTCTCCTTGCTGTCACCATGAAGACGTGGATGCCCTGGGACAAGCCCGGGCATGACGATCTAAGCCTGCAATTCTATTGGTGAGACAGGCTCTCGGGCTGACGAAAGCCCATGCGGAAGGCGCCCCAATGGCGGCCGCGAACGTGAATCGGCGCCGAGAGGTCCTTCATCAGGACGAAATTGCCGCCGCCCATGTCGCGCCGGTAGGTCTGCATTAGGAACGGCTTCCTGCTCGCCGCTACCTTGCGCACCGCGCGGTCATTGAACAGTCGCCGGTTGCGGCAATTGGCACTGTTCCAGACCGGGTCCGAGCCCTGCGGCAGGCGGTAGTTCGGGTTGTGTGTCGGAAGATAGCCGCCCTTCGCCCATGCGACGCAGAAGACAATTCGCGGATCCATCTTTTGGATCGGATCCTGTATCGGCGGCAGGATCCGGTCGGTGAAGGCGACATAGTTGGTCAAATACTGCTTGGGGTTGGTGCCGGGAATTTCCCGATAGTTCTCGTCCATCAATTGTTCGACGCTGATGTCGCCACGCTCGACTGCGCTCTCGAACGCAGCCGCGATCCGGCTTGCGGTATCGACCACGACGCGGATCAGCGGAGCATCCGAGGTCTCGACGCCGCTGTCGGCGATAAGCTCGATCAGCGATTCGGAAAGGTCGAGCAGTCCGGCGACGCGATCGTCGGCAACCTTGAGCTCGGTCGACGACAGGTCGACGCCCCTGCCGAGGTTGCCGAGTTCGTCGATGACCATGTCGCAATGCGCGAGGTTCGAGGTGGCCGCCTTGGCGACCCCATCGATCTCCCGGCCGACCGAGGTGAAGCCGTTCTGCACCCGTACGATAATGCTCTGGATCTGCTTGGCGCCTTCGCCGGCGCTCTTGGCCCGCAGCGAGGCGTCACCGCTTTCGCCGATCAGATTGCCGACCTGACCGTCGAGATCGCGAACGGTATCGCCGATCAGATGCGTCGCCTGGCGCGTCGCCTCGGCGAGGCTCTTGACCTCGCTCGCGACCACGGCAAAGCCCTTTCCCGCGTTGCCAGCACGGGCGGCCTCGATGGTCGCATTCAGCGCGAGCAGGTTGGTCTGCTTGGCGATCGCCTCGATCGAGCCGGATACCTTGGCGACCTGCGCGAGCGCGGTCCCGACCGAACCGAGCCGGCGCTCGATGCGGTCGACGGCTTCGATCAGTGCGGCGATATGCTGGACCGCCGTCTCCACGGCGGCGCGCGACTGGGTGATTTCGCTGACGGCGGCCGTGGTAGCGGACTGCACCGACCGCGACGCGTCTGCAATCTCGTGATTGGCCGTGACCATCGTTTCGGCGGTCTTTTGCAGATGCCCGAACCGGTCGGATTGACTGCAAACACGACCGGCGACTTCCTGCAGATTGCCCGCTACATCCGCGAGTTCGACCCCAAGGCCGCCGATCCGGTTCGAAAGCCGATCGACCAGACGTTCGCTATCTGAAGCGGTGGTTCTGTCCGAGCCTGCGGGCTGCGCAACCGGTTGCCCCGGATGACTGGATCGGATCGGTTCGCGATGGCCGGCGGCGGCCGGTTCCGGCAGATTTTTTCGAAGCAGACCGAGCGCCATGGATCGCCTTGGAAGACCTGGATCTGGCCGGCATCTTCGCATTCCCATGTGAAGTCAGAGTTAACGATGCCTGTTTCGCAGGCAGCGACCACTACCAACGTACCGAAAACATCGGCAAATCTTTGATTTTGCCGGGTTGCCGGCCTATAACGCCGCGCCTCCTCCCACCCGACGACATCCCGGACGAATCCCGAGAGAGACCGCATGGCCGGACATTCCCAGTTCAAGAACATCATGCACCGCAAGGGGCGGCAGGACGCTCAGAAATCGAAGCTGTTCAGCAAGCTGGCGCGGGAAATCACCGTCGCGGCCAAGATGGGCCAGCCCGATCCAACGATGAACGCGCGGTTGCGCGCCGCGATCATTTCCGCCCGACAGGAAAACATGTCGAAGGATTCGATCGAACGGGCGGTGAAGAAGGCGATCGGCGGGGAGAGCGAAAATTACGACGAAATCCGCTACGAAGGCTATGGACCGGGCGGCGTTGCCGTGATCGTCGAGGCGTTGACCGACAACCGCAACCGTGCCGCCTCCGACATCCGTTCCTACTTCACCAAATCCGGCGGCAATCTTGGCGAAACCGGTTCGGTAGCATTCATGTTCGACCGCACCGGGATCATCGAATACGACGCCGGGGTCGCTTCCGATGATGCGATGCTGGACGCGGCGATCGAGGCCGGCGCCGACGATGTGTCCTCGAGCGAGAACGGCCATGAAATCTACGCCTCGCCGGAAACCTTCCGCGAGGTCGCCAGGGCGCTGGAGGCCAAATTCGGCGAAGCCCGCAAGGCGGCGCTGACCTGGAAGCCGCAGAACACGGTGCCGGTCGACGACGAGACCGGCGAGAAGCTCTTGAAGCTGATCGATCTGTTGACCGACCACGACGACGTGCAGAACGTCTACGCCAATTTCGAAGTCTCGGACGCGCTGTTCGCGAGATTGGGCGGCTAGGCCGTTGCAGACCTTGCGTAGCCCGGATGCAGCGAAGCGAAATCCGGGGCTATCCCATCCGCGTCACGATTCCCGGATTGCGCTGCGCTGCATCCGGGCTACGACGCTAGCCACACACACCAGCCGTCATCGCCCGCGAAAGCGGGTGGCCCAGTATTCCGAGGCGTCAGTGATAGACCCGAAAGGCTGGGCGTACTGGGTCCCCGCTTTCGCGAGGACGACGGGGTAGACGTGGCCCGCCATGACGGTTGACAGGAGTTGCCCGCGCTAGGCTCGAAACTCCGCGATAGGGTATAAATGCCCATGACCTCGCAGCCGATTCGCCATCCCGTCCGCATCCTTGGCATCGATCCCGGCCTGCGCCGCACCGGCTGGGGCGTCATCGAGATCGACGGCAACCGGCTGACCTTTGTCGGCTGCGGCTCGGTCGAGCCACCCGACAACCTGCCGCTGGCGAACCGCCTGCTCGCGATCCACGACGGACTCGCCGCCGTGCTCGGCGATTTCCAGCCCGTGGAGGCCGCGGTCGAACAGACATTTGTCAACAAGGACGGCGTTGCTACGCTCAAGCTCGGGCAGGCGCGCGGTGTGGCGATGCTGGCGCCAGCGAAGTTCGGGATCTCGGTCGCGGAATATGCCCCGAACCAGGTCAAGAAGACCGTGGTCGGCGCCGGTCATGCCGACAAGAACCAGATCCTGATGATGCTGAAGATCCTGCTGCCGAAGGCCGAGCCGAAATCCGCCGACGCCGCCGATGCGCTTGCGGTCGCGATCACGCATGCGCACCACCGTGCCAGCGCGGCGCTGAAGCTGAGGGTGGTCGGGTTATGATCGGCAAGCTGAAGGGCCTGATCGACAGCTATGGCGAAGACTATGTGATCCTCGACGTCGGCGGGGTAGGTTATCAGGTGCATTGCTCGGCGCGAACACTGCAGGCGCTGCCGCAGCCCGGCGAAGCCGCGGTGCTATCGATCGAAACCTATGTGCGCGAGGACCAGATCAAGCTGTTCGGCTTTCGCGGCGAGGTCGAACGCGAATGGTTTCGATTGCTGCAGACGGTGCAGGGCGTCGGCGCCAGGGTGGCGCTGGCGGTGCTCTCGACCCTGCCGCCCACCGAGCTTGCCAATGCGATCGCGCTGCGCGACAAGGCGGCGGTGACACGCACGCCGGGCGTCGGCCCGAAGGTCGCCGAGCGCATCGTCACCGAGCTGAAGGACAAGGCGCCGGCCTTCACCAATGTCGATCCGGCACTGGTGCATCTGTCCGGTGCGATCGACGATCAGCGCGCGCCGCGGCCGGTCACCGACGCGATCTCGGCGCTGGTCAATCTCGGCTACGGCCAGCCGCAGGCCGCGGCGGCGATTGCGTCGGCGTCCCGCAGCGCCGGCGAGCACGCCGGGACCGCGCAGCTGATCCGGCTCGGGCTGAAGGAACTGGCGAAGTGATCACGCCCTCCCGCATCGTCACGCCCGAACGCCGCACCGACGATGTCGGCGACACCACGCTGCGGCCGCAGCGGCTGGCTGAATTTGTCGGCCAGGCACAGGCGCGCGCCAATCTGGCGGTTTTCATCGAGGCGGCGCGAAAACGCAGCGAGGCGCTGGACCATGTGCTGTTCGTCGGTCCCCCCGGCCTCGGCAAGACCACGCTGGCGCAGATCGTGGCGCGCGAACTCGGCGTCGGCTTCCGCGCCACCTCCGGCCCCGTGATCGCCAAGGCCGGCGATCTCGCGGCGCTCCTGACCAATCTGGAAGAGCGCGACGTATTGTTCATCGACGAGATCCACCGCCTCAGCCCGGCGGTCGAGGAAGTGCTCTATCCGGCGATGGAGGATTTCCAGCTCGACCTCATCATCGGCGAG
>Ga0208849_1000532_pt1 | contig 35237 bp, 33 predicted proteins | sample NGESurdeep072012_10_FD_184470 | JGI IMG/M metagenome (GOLD analysis project Ga0208849, IMG submission 184470) | Arctic peat soil microbial communities from Barrow, Alaska - NGEE Surface sample 53-3 deep-072012 (SPAdes) | ecosystem: Environmental > Terrestrial > Soil > Wetlands > Peat ... | reverse complement strand
AGTCCATTCGATCTCCTGGGAACGCTTTTGCTTCGACAACATCAGCTTCACAGTTCTTGATCGAATGGACAACAACCTATTGAAACTTCACATTTAGCCCCTGAGGGAATGATATTTCAAGCTGCACTCTACCTTTTTCTCCGTCCGCCAGATCGCTAATCTAATTGCATATACAATAAGACTTTATGGCAAAGCGCAAACCACTAATTAATTCAGACGGACAGGTTCGGGAGCTGACCGTTGCCGACACCGCCGTAGCCACTCATTTTTCCGCGCTGCCCGCTGGCGAACAAAAGATGCTGATCTCGCTGCGCAAGCGCGGTCCGCAGAAGGCGCCTCGGAAAGTTCCGATTTCCATTCGCCTCTCGCCCGACGTAGCAAAAGGGCTCCGCTCGACCGGAGTTGGTTGGCAGCGCGTTGCCGATGAGGCTCTGCGATCCTGGCTGCTGAAGAATAAGAAAGTAGCCGCGGGGCAGTCCTCTACTTGATCTCGATCACATTCGACGCTGCTGCTGCCGCCTTCTCAGCCTGCTCCATCACCTTTTCCGCAATCGAGTAAAACGCCGCTGCCTGCGGGCTCTTCGGGCCGGCCAGCGCCACAGGCAATCCACGGTCGCCGCCCTCGCGGATCGCGGGAATCAGCTCGATTGCTCCCAGAAACGGCACGTTGAACTGCGTGGCCGTGCGCTCCGCCCCGCCGCGCGAGAAGATGTCGATCTCGTTGTGGCAATGCGGGCAAGTAAAGTGGCTCATGTTCTCCACAATGCCCAGCACTTCAACATTCACCTGCGCAAACATCTCCAGCGCCTTGCGCGCATCCTCCAGGCTCACATCGCTCGGCGTTGACACCACTACCGCGCCGGTGAGCGGCACAGTCTGCACCAGCGAGATCGCTACGTCGCCCGTTCCCGGCGGCAGATCCACGATCAGGTAGTCCAACTCGCCCCAGTTCACCTGCTGCAAAAACTGCCGGATGATCTGGTGCAGCATCGGCCCGCGCATCACCAGCGGCTTGTCGCCGGGCGAAATGTATCCAATGGAAATCGTCTTCAGTCCGTGCGTCAGGTTGGGCTCAATGACGTTACCCGCGCCGATCTTCGGCGATTGCGAGCTGCCCATCATTAGCGGCACATTGGGCCCATAAACGTCGGCATCCATCAGCCCCACGCGCTGGCCAAGCTTGCTGAGCGCAATCGCCAGGTTCACGGCCACCGTGGTTTTGCCCACGCCGCCCTTACCGGACCCGACCGCGACAATCTTCGAAACGCCGGGCAACGCGACCGGCGAAGGCATGACTTGGGAATGTGCCATTATTTTCTACTCCATTTCCCGCAATCCTGCCCGAACAACATTAATTAAGCATGCACCGGACTTATTGCGGCTCACAGCGAATCTTAATCTTCTCTCTATGAAATTTTACAGGAGCAGAGCGTCACGCCTTTGCCGTCACAAGTTCGCAGGCTCGATTTCACCGGGCCGAGCTCAGCGGGTCGAGGCCTGGCGCCGCTCCCGTGCCCACTACACGCGACAGAATCGCGTGCATCTGTCTCACGCCCTCGGTCAGCGACCCGGGGCCCGGCTGCAGAATTGGTCCCGAAGGCAGTTCGAAGACATGTCCATTTCGCACCGCGGTCGTCGCTTCCCACCCCGCGCGCGAGCAAATCGCGTCTTTACTCACTTTCATTCCGCACCATGAAGCCAAAATCACCTCGGGATCACGCCGCACTACTTCCACCGGATCGACGACGCGGTCCTTCGCCTTCCCGCACGAGCGCAGCTCCGGAAAAATCACATCGCCGCCGGCAATTTCAATCAGCTCCTGGACCCATTGAATGCCGCTAATCAGGGGATCGTTCCACTCCTCAAAGTAAACGCGCGGCCGGTGCGGGAACGCCCTTGCCGACGCTTCAATCCCTGCGAGCCCGCGTCGCAGCTCCTCGATCATCGCCAGCCCCGCTTCCGGCCTCCCCACAATCCGCGAGAGCACAGCAATCATTTCCAGAATCTCCGCAATGCTGCGCTGGTTAAAGTTCATGACGGTCGCGCCGCGCAATACCAGCTCGCGCGTAATCTCCGCCTGCACGTCGGAAAAGGTCAGGATCAGATCCGGTCTGAGATCGAGAATGGCCTCGAAGTTCGCATCGCGAAACGCAGAGACACGCGGTTTGCTGCGCGCCTCCGGCGGCCGGTGCGCATAACCTGAAACGCCAACGATCCGGTCCTGCTCGCCGAGCAGATACAGAATCTCCGTTGTCTCATCGGTCAGGCAAACAATGCGGCGCGGATATTCCGTGCAAATCTGCGGCGCAGCACTCGGCAAAGAGGGAAGGGAAGTTGACATAGAAAAGTCCATGATCAGGGCTTGGGTGCCTTGTGGCCCGCGAAATTCTAGCTGACGTTTGTTGAGTGCCATCTCAGGACGTAGCGTCCTGTTCGGCGGCCAGCGCCACCGCCAGCTTGCCGGCAGTGCGCCGCACGCTCTCCCGCTCGCGATGTTCTCTACGCCGCAGCGCGTCTTCAAAGCGCCGCACCTCGTCCGGCGTCTCCGGCTTCAACCGCGGAACCTTCTGCACGCGCCCCTGTTCGTCAACTGCGACAAACACCAGGTACGCGCTGGCAACGTGAGCCACCTCGCCAGTTCGCGTGTTTTCCGCCCACACCTTCACGCCCACTTCCATCGAGCTCATAAACGCGCGGTTCACGCTCGACTTCAATGTAACCAGGTCGCCCAAACGCACCGGGCGGATGAAGTCAATATGATCCATCGCCGCCGTCACCACGTTGTAGCGCGAGTGCCGGTACGCCGCCATCGCCCCCGTGAGATCGATAAAGTGCATCAGCCGGCCGCCCAGCAGATTGCCCAGCATATTTGTATCGTTGGGCAGCACGATCTCAGTCTTCTCTGACTGCGTGCTCGCCACCGTGCGCACATCGGGATGGAGATCGACTTTGGGATCTTTTTTGGGGTAGAGATCAGGGCTGCTCATGCCGCCTCCTTTTCTTCTGTTTCTTTTGACCGTCTTCATCGCTCGCCAGCTAGAATAGAACTGGCGGCAGCTTTGGCTCGGGATTCCTGCTCATCCTCTATCTTCCAGTGTGGGCATTACCGGTCAAAACCGCAAATCCCCTACGGTCTGATTCATCGGATCAGACCGGACACAGGCACAATGGATAAAGTCGCAGGATTGAGAGAGATTCTCGCGCTCGACCCAAAGAACAGCTTTGCCCGTTATGGGATCGCGATGGAATTGGCGAGCCACGGCGAAACCAATGCCGCGATTTCGGAATTTGATACTCTCTTAGACACCGATCCCGATTACACTGCAGGCTACTTCATGTCCGCGCAGACATTGGCTGGTGCGGGCAGAAAGCCGGAGGCTATCGAACGGCTGAGAGCCGGCATCGCTTGTGCCGCGCGAAGCGGTAACAGCCATGCCCTTAACGAGATGCAGACGATGCTTGGCGAGATAGAACCGCGTGAATAACCAATCGGTCCCCGCGCAAGCGACCTTCTTCTCCGCAGCAGAATTTGAATTGGGCGCCAAACTGCATCAATCTGATCCAGGGGAGTGCCCCGGACATATAACACTCATCGTTAGCGTCTAAAAGTCTAAGGCTCTAAGGATTTTAAGGAGATATATGGCGAAATACTCCATCGTTGTTCCCTTCCACAACGAAGAAGAGAACGTAACCATACTGTATGCCCGGCTCAAGCAAGTCATGGAGCAGGTGGACGAATCCTTTGAGCTGATTTTGGTTGACGACGGGTCAAGCGACCGCACCTACAAGCTGCTGGAGGAGATCGCAGCCGTAGACAGCCGCGTTTTGATTGTCAAACTGCGCCGCAACTTCGGCCAGACCTCGGCTCTTGCCGCCGGTTTTGACCACGCCTCGGGCGAATTCATCCTGGCCATGGATGGCGACCTTCAACATGATCCCAATGACATTCCCGCTTTTCTAGAAAAACTCGACGAAGGTTACGATGTCGTCTCTGGCTGGCGCAAAGTTCGCATCGACAACTTCATCCTGCGCCGGGTTCCCTCCGTCGGAGCAAACTGGATCATGGCGCGACTCTCCGGTGTTCCCATCCACGACTTCGGCACCACATTCAAAGCCTATCGCCGCGAGGTCATTCAGAATATTCCGCTCTACGGCGAGATGCATCGCTTCATTCCTGCCCTCGCCAGTTATTTTGGCGCGTCCATCTGCGAAATTCCTATTCGCAACCTGAACCGCGTCCGCGGCAAGAGCCACTACGGCCTGGGCCGCACCTTTCAGGTCTTTTTTGATCTGATGACCATTCGATTCCTGCTCAAGCACATGACCAGGCCGTTGCGCTTCTTCGGCGGTTGGGGCATCTTCGCCATGTTCGCAGGCGGCGTAATGTCCGTGGCACTGCTGGTGATGAAGCTGCTCAATCCCAGCCTGGATCTGATGCAGGTGCATGGGCCCATGTTTGTCATCGGCTCGGTGCTTATCGTGTCCGGCATCCAGTTGCTGGCGCTCGGCTTGCTCGGCGAACTGCAAGTGCGCCATTACTACAGCAGCCAGCGTCCCGCCTCATACACCGTAGATCGCCTGGTGCGTCTGGAATCATCCGACGATCGGACCTTGCTCTCGGAAAGCAAAGACGAAAACCTTTAGCCCTGGAACCGGATATACGATCTCCGGTAGTGGTCAAGTTTGGGAATTTATGCGAAGCACGTATAGTCTTCTCAATATCGCTCCGCAGCCTAGAGAGCCGAGCAGGTAAAACGCCCACGGTCCCCTACCGCTCCGCCAGAAGGCGTAGTAGATCACGACGCTGATGCAGATGCCCCAAAGAACGTAAGTTGCGACGTATAGGGCATTGATCGTCGGTCGAGTAATCGAAATAATATTCTCACGCCTCAAGCAGCCCCACAAGCTCTCAGACGCTCCCAAACCGCACCACTACCCGATCTCCATTTCCCTTGCCGTATTCCGGCCTGAAGGTTCATTCTTGAGCAAGTCATGAAAGCCATTCAGATCCAAGCTGCCGGCGGCCCCGAAGTACTGCGGCTCGCCGACCTGCCGATTCCCCTGCCGGAACCAGGTCAGGTCCTCATTCGCATTGAGGCCACCGGCGTCAACTTCATCGAAATCTACTTTCGCAAAGGCGTCTACAAAGCATCGTTCCCGTTGATTCCAGGGAGCGAGGCCGCCGGTACCGTGGAAGAGCTTGGCCCCGGCGTTACAGGATTCGAAGCCGGCGACGCTGTCGTGTCGACCAGCGTCATCGGCAGCTACGCCGAATACGCTCTGGTTCCCGCCGCCCAACTTATCAAGGTTCCCGAAGGCCTGAGCCTGGAGTTCGCAGCCGCAGCCATGCTTCAGGGAATGACCGCGCACTATCTTGCTTTCTCCACCTATCCGCTTAAGAAGGGCGACACGGCGCTTGTGCATGCCGGAGCGGGCGGTGTCGGCCTGCTTCTCACTCAAATCGCTGTTCGCATCGGCGCGCGCGTCATTACTACCGTCTCCACTGAGGCCAAAGCCGAGCTCTCGCGTGAGGCAGGCGCCGCAGACGTGATTCTGTACACCGAAAAGGATTTCGAAGCTGAAGTCAAGCGTCTCACCGGCGGCAAGGGCGTCGACGTGGTTTACGACTCCGTAGGCAAGACGACTTTCGACGGCAGCCTCAACTGCCTTCATCCCCGCGGCATGATGGTGCTATTCGGCGCTTCAAGCGGTCCCGTTCCGGCCTTCGAACCGAGCCTGCTCAACAGCAAAGGCTCACTCTTCCTTACGCGGCCCACGCTCTGGCACTACATCGCCTCGCGCGCCGAGCTTGAGTGGCGCGCCGGCGATATTCTCGGCTGGGCCGCCAACGGCGAACTGAAACTTCGCACCGAGCACACCTATCCTCTGGCGAACGCCGCCCAGGCTCACATCGACATGGAAGAGCGCAAGACCACCGGCAAGATTTTGCTGGTGCCGTAGAAGCGAATAGCTCAATGCCGGCAATCTCCATCAGGCCTTCCGATCGCGTCTTCGTCCTCACCGGCGCGGGCATCAGCGCAGAAAGCGGCCTGCCCACCTTCCGTGCCGAAGACGGTCTCTGGGCCGGCTTCCGCATCGAGGACGTGTGCACGCCCGACGCATGGCGCCGCGATCCTGCCGCGGTCTGGGCCTTCTACTCCGCGCGTCGCGCGCAGGGCAGCAAAGCCAATCCGAATCCCGCGCACATCGCATTGGCCGACCTTGAGGCACAGCTTTCCGGGCGCTATTTACTTTGCACCCAAAATGTCGACGACCTGCACGAGCGTGCCGGCTCGCGCAATCTCATTCATATGCATGGCGAGCTTGCCAAATCGCGCTGCGAGCGCGAGTGTGGCCGGCCGCCGATCGAGGACCACGCCATCTACGCGAACATCGACGAGGTCGCGCGCTGCGCCTGCGGCGGCCGCATGTGCCCGCACATCGTTTTCTTCGGCGAGATTCCCCTTGAAATGCGCCGCATCGAGCGCGAGATTGCCAAGTCCACGTTGATGATCGTCATCGGCACATCGGGCAACGTCTATCCCGCTGCGGGCTTCGTCCATCGTGCACGGCAGAGCGGAGCGCGAACGGTCTACATCGGTCCCGAGGCCCCCCTTAACGCCTCCGCCTTTACACACATCGTCGAAGGCAAAGCCGGCGAAGTGCTTCCCACCCTGTTTCAGGTGGCACAATGACGTCAATGACTGAACGCTGAAGCTCCCGGAGGGAGCGCAAGACGTTAGACCAGGGTGGAGTCCGCTGTGGCGGACGGAACCCTGGGAAAGCAGCATAAAAGACGATTAAGCCCCGCAGGGGCGACAGAACCCGGCCCTTCTGTCGACGAACCAATCGATCCTCTGCGTGCCGCGACCTGATAGCTGATGGCTGAAAGCTGAAGGCTCAAAAATGAAACTTATACCGCGTTTCCACCGCGATCACCCGCGGATCGTTCCAGTGGAAACCGCCAATGGTGATCGAGTTATCCAGCAACACGCGATGATTGGTCACATTGACGACAGTGGCCGACAGCTTCCAGTTTTCGCCGAGCGAGTGCCCTAGCGACGCGTCGAAGGTCGTATGCACCGGCAGATACGGCGCGTTATATGGTCCCTCGTTCGCGCCCGCCAGCCCATTCGTAAATCCCGACCCGTAGTACACGTTGGTCGCGAACCAAGTATGCGCCGGCAGATTCGCCGTGAATCCCGTGTTCAGCGTGTCGCGCTGGTCGTGGTCAAGAGGGACGTAGCCCGGGCCCAGATCGCAAGCCGGGTCGGTCGGGATACTGCAAGTGAAGCCCCCGTCAATGTTCCCGCGCTGCTCAGCAATCTGGTTCGAGTAGGTCACGTAGAACTTCCCGAAGGTCCACAGCGACGGTGAGTGTAGCGTCATCTCCCACGCACGGATCAGCGCGCCATCCACTGCGATCGGAATACATGCGTTCGATTCGCCAATGCACGAATGATCGAGGAAGTGGTTCACGCGATTCTTGAAGGTGTCCACATCCAGCATCCATCCTCGATAGGGAATCTCGATGCCGAACTGGTGTTCCTCGTCGCGCTCTGAGAGCAGCGGAGTGAATGAATTTTCCCCGGCCCCTGAACTGCTCGCGTAATTTAACACCGAACTCGAGACGGTGAGAATCGGCGCCGGCTGGAAGAAGTGCCCATAAAATCCGCGCAGTACCCAGTTCAGCTTTGGAATTCGCACCGTCGCGCCGATGCGCGGATACGTCGCGCTCTCGTCCAACTCCGCGCGATAGATCGAGAACCGTTCGCCGCCCAGCAGAGTCACATACTTTCCCAGCCGCAGATGGTCGCCCACGGAAAACTCCACCAGCCCGGCGTCTTCATTGGCGGACTTGTTGGGCTGCGAAGTCCCGCTCCCGTCGTTCACCAGCACCCCGAACAGATCGTTTTCCTTCTGATAGAACGAGTACATCCCGCCGGAAAGGCTGTTCAAAAATGCATCGGGGCCAGCATCGAGCCGCGCGTCCGACTGTGCACCCGCGTAGTTTGAAGTCTGATGCCACGTCGTCGCCACCGGCTGGTCGGTCGCCAATGAATCGTAGTTCGCCTGGTTGAAGTGGTAAAACGGCGCCACGGAAACGAGCGCCTTGGGCGAGATCGTATGCACCCAGTTCGCGATGGCAAACGAATCGCGCTCCGACTGCGCATCCCTTAATCCCGACGAGCAGTAGTAAGCGGAAGCACATTCAAAGTCATTCGGGCTCGGGTCGTAAGGAACCTGAAAGAAATCCTGCCGGTACTGCCCATCCACGCGTAGTTGATCTTTGGGCGTCTGGTTCCGGATCATCGAAACAAATCCGCTCTCTGAATTTGTCGCATCGTGATCTACCGCCGCAACCGGCGTCTCCAGTCCGTAGTTCGATCGCGAACCCGTCGCGCTCGCATACCAAGCGCTCTTCTCAGAGTGGTCGCCGAGCGCCACCTGCGCCTCACCGGTATATAGGTTGCCGGCGTAGAGCATCACCTCGCCGTTGCGGTTGAATTCAAACCCATTCCGCGGCAGCACGTTGAACATTCCGTACGTGCGGTCACCTTCATCGGCGTCATAGCTGCCGCGCTCGGTTTCCATGGAATCGATGTCTTTGGGATCGATCTGGGGTCCCACGTTCGATGCGATCTTGGTATTGGGAATCGCTACGCCATCGATCAGCCAACTCGTCTGGTGGCCCCCGCGCATATGTAACATGTCGTGCGTCATGTACGCGCCGGGCACATAATCCGTAATCATCTCCGTGCCCGTGGTGCGGTCCGCGCCGGGTGTCTCGTCGATCGTCGCTCGCGTGATCAGCGTAGTTGGCGTCACCGTGTCGGCCGAACTCGCCTCGCCATTCACGACCACAGACTGTGTCGCTCCGGCGATTTCCAGCCGAATGTGCAGCACAGGATTCGTGCCTGAATCCACTTCCAGTGCCTGCGTAGAATTGGCAAATCCGGTGGCAGTCACCGTCAGCCGGTATACGCCGATGGGCGCTTGTGGCAACTCGAACTCGCCGTCGCTATTCGTCGACGCGTGCAGCGCAAAATCGGAATCCGCGGCTTGCAGCGTGACTGCTGCGCCCGCAATGGGCCGATGCTGCGGATCGTGAACCACCCCATGCACCGTTGCAAAAACAGTCGCAGAGGCGGGAAGGGAAGCGGCCAGCAGCAGCGCCGCCGCAAGAGCATGAAGAAGATTTCGCATGACGAATAAACTCGCTTTCATTCTCGTGCTGAAGCAGGCAATGGTCTCAGGCTGCGCATGCAGCGACCTGAAGACTAGCGAAATATTGGGAATTGCGGGAGACGGTTCTTGTCCAACCAAAGACCGTGTCTTTTCTTTGCGAGCGGAACCCAATCCCAGGCCCGCACTGCCCAAAACGGACGCAGACGCGTGCGCTCTTCATGACGGCACAGTCTTCAACGCAACTTGTTAGGTCAGTTCCGCTACCGGAGGGCCGCGAACAGAATGCGCGCGGGTCGGTCGAGAAAATGTCGCGATGCGCTCAAATGCAGGAGCGGAAGCAAGCGTGAACTCAGCGCGAAGACTTACCGGCACCGCTGCCAGCGCGTGAGCCGGCACAAGCATGAAAAGAGCGGGACCATGATAGAGCGGGCAAGAAGAAGGGGCGGAAAAGTCGGGCGTCGCATCGACGGCCAAGCCCGCTCTCATGGCCATCTTCTGTGCGTCCCTGTTCTGCGTGTCTTTGATCTGCGCTGACAGGGCGCAGTGGTGCGCGCCGTGCCGCCGGCAACACGCAGGCAGGCCTGCGTCGTCGCTGCCGTCGGCAATTGCCGACAGTGGACCCAGCCCGAAGAACAGAATCAGAAAAATGGAGAAGCCACGCCGCATCTGAATTTGATGATAAGCGGCCATTCGGGCTCAATTCAGACAAACATGTAGTTTTCCGGTAAACTTTGATTCGCAGGACGAAAAAGTCAATGGACACAATTGTTTGCCATCAAATGCGTCGGTCAATTTCGAGGTTGGAAAGGGGGCGAATTTGCCCCTGGATGCGTGCCGGCCTCTTGCATACCAAATAGTCCCATGCGCGTCTTCACAGCTGGAATCCAACTGACTATGCGCATGTGCCCATTCTGTCCGATCGGAATCATCATCGCCCTGCTGCTCCTCGTTCCGATCGCTGCCACCGCGCAGGTGCGGATGCCCGCTCCGCAATCGCGTGACGACCCAATGCAGCAATCGCAAACGCTCATAGGTCAGGCAATGCCGGCGGATATGCCAGGAATGCCCGGCATGCAAATGCCTGTTGACCGCTCGGCGGCCCTGCTGATGGAGGTGTCTTCAGGAACCAGCGCGCAGCCCCGCGGCTGGGCAATGCCCATGGTGATGACTCACATCGGCAATTGGCAGCTTTCGTGGATGGCGCAGGCATTCATTGCCGATGTGCAGCAGAGCCGCGAGAATACCCCGCCGGGCGCCTTGCCACGCGGTGGAGACAAACTGTATTCCACCAACTGGGGTATGCTCAGCGCGCAACATGCGCTCACGGGAGGCGCCGTTATGCTGCGGACGATGCTGAGTCTGGAACCGGCAACCGTTACGGGTCGCCGTTTTCCCGAACTGTTTCAGTTCGGCGAAACCGCATATGGCCAGCCCATCATTGATGGGCAGCATCCGCACAATCTCCTGATGGAAATTGGAGTGCAGTACGCGCACCCCATCGGCAAGACCGTGCTCAACCTCTATTACGCGCCGACTGGCGATCCCGCCCTCGGGCCCACGGCATTCCCTCATCGAGCATCGGCCGCGGAGTTACCGCAGGCCACGCTCGGACATCACTATGAGGACTCCACGCACATCTCGTACGATGTTGCGACGGCCGAGCTTGCCTGGGATAGTGTGCATATTGAGGCGGGGGGATTTCATGGACGAGAGCCGGGTGAGAACCGCTGGAACCTCGGTTTCGGTCCTATGGATTCGTGGACTTCTCGGCTCACATGGCTTCCGGCTCGCAACTGGCAGGCGCAAATATCGACGGGCAGGCTCCATCATCCAGAAGCGATCAGCCCTGGCGATGAAGAACGCACAACTGCGTCGGTCGAGTACGCATCAGGCGAGCGCACAGCGAGCATTATCTGGGGTCGCGCGTATAAGACCGCGGGCCACTACGCTGTAAATGCGATGACGGCCGAAGGCGTGCTGCCCGTCGCGCACAAAAATTATTTTACCGGGCGTTTTGAATGGTCACAGCGCGATGAGTTGTTCGCAGATCAACCCGCGCTCGAATCCGCGCTGCCCCGGTGGTTCGACATCTCGGCCTACACTGCCGGGTACACGAGGGATATTGGCTGCTGGCACGACGCAGACATTGGTATCGGCGCCAACGTATCGACCTACGGAATGGGCAAATCGAGTGCCCGTGACGCTCTCACAAATATTTACGGCAATCATCCATGGGGAGTGAGCATGTATGTGCGCGTTCGTCTGAAGCCACCCTCAAATACCGCGGCGGCCCGCTGATGAGGCCATTTGCACCGCTATCGGATATGCGGTAACTGCGCCGCTACCCCCGCTCAGCAACAGACGTCCCTTCGCGTATCATCGATTTGTTGCTCGGTTTCGCTTCGCCGTTACGCAGCAAAGGAAGATTCCAGTGCCCCTAGCGCGCAGTTCCGCTCCGCCGTCCGCCGCGCCCGCTGCGCAATCGCCCAGGGCCAGCTCCGCCCGCCATTTGCGCATTGCCATCTTCGGCTTTGGCACGGTGGGCAGCTCGGTAGCGCGCATTCTCATCGAGTCAAAACCGCACGGCCTCGAGTTGACGCACATCTTCAATCGTAAGGTCGCGCGCAAGCAGGTCGACTGGTTGCCTGCAAGTGTCGTCTGGAGCGAAGACGCCGATGCCGTGCTCGCCTCAAACGTGGACGTGATTGTCGAGCTCGCCGGCGGCCTTGACCCCGCCGGAACCTGGGTGCGCCGCGCGCTCGAAGCGGGCAAAAGCGTCGTCACCGCCAACAAAAAGCTCATCGCCTATTACGGCATAGATCTGGAACGGCTTGCCGCTGCCAAAGGCGGCCATCTCAAATACGGCGCAGCAGTCGCCGGCGGCATTCCCGTTATTCCCGGCCTCGAGCAGGGCATGGCCGGTGATCGCATCGAATGCATCCAAGGCATTCTTAATGGCACCTGCAACTTCATCCTCAGCAAAATGGAAGAAGGCGCTGAGTACGCCGTGGTACTGGCTGAGGCGCAGGCCAATGGCTATGCCGAATCTGACCCCACCGAGGACGTCGGCGGATTTGACGCGCGTGCCAAGCTTGCCATCCTCATGCGCCTCGCCCTTCGCGCACAGGTCGATCCCGAGGAAATTGTTCCCCGCGCAATTACGACCATCACGCCCGTCGACTTCAGCTATGCTCGCGATCTCGGCTGCACCATTCGCCAGGTCTCACGCGCTCAGCAGGTAGAAGGGCGAATCGCGGCCGAGGTTGGACCAATGCTTGTCGCGCTTCGTTCGCCGCTCGCCTGGTCGCAGGGAACCGAGAACATGGTAATCGCCAGCGGTCACTACGGCGGCGACGTGGTTTTTTCAGGTCACGGCGCGGGTGGCCATCCCACCGCAGTCGCCGTCGTCAGCGATTTGCTCGCTCTCGCGCACGGTTCGCAGCGCGTCGAAATTCCGTCAGCACCTGCCCGCCTCGGCGCTGAGTTCGAAGTGCCTCACTATATCCGATTCCTCGTGAAAGACCGCCCCGGCATCGTTGCCGCCATCACCGCCGCGCTCGCCCATGAACAGATCAACATTCGCGCCATCGTGCAAAAGGCGGGCTATCCCGCGGATGCGCTGCCCTTTGTTGTTACCGTTGAGCCGTGCAAGTCCTCCGCGCTTCAGCGCGCGCTCGCACCCATCCGATCCATGGATTGCATGCTCGTCGAGCCGCTCGACCTGCAGATGCTGGAATAGATCACGAATAAGTCAGCAGCGAACTGGCGGCTTATCAGTTACGTGGTCGCATGCTCGATGAGCGGATTCACGACTTGGACCGCTCCGTATCGCTGTCCCACTGCCAAATCTTCAGAGTAAAGAATCGATGCACCCGCATCTTCGGCGGCCTGGATAATCAGCGCATCCCAAAACGACGTCTTATATTGCTTCTCGATCTCCAGCGCTTTCAGAATCGATTCAGCAGTGTTGTTGACGACCTCCCACGTCGCGTATTCGCGTATGAGGCGTCGAAGTTCTTCAAGCGTTGGAGGGTTTGCGGTCTTTCGGCGAAGGTTAATGCAAAGCTCCTGCAGAACCTGCGTGCTTAAGACCCCGTCGCCCGAGTCCCAAAGCCGCTCTAACAGTCCCCGGGCGCGCAAGTGTTTTTCACCGGCGGCGGCGTCATGCGCATAAATCAGAATATTTGTATCGACGAAGGATTTATCGCTCATGCAGGTCGTCTCTTGATCGGGGCTTGGTCCAGTTCAAATCGACGCCTGAGCGGAGACGCGCTAAAGCGCTTCGGCGTGCTTGTTCGTATCCCTTGCGCTCGCGTACAGATTGCTCCAGTCGGGCTGCCAGCAATGCACTGATGGATGATCCTTCGGTGGCGGCCAGAATACGGGCCTCCCGCAGCAGATCGGCGTCGATTTTCAAGGTAACATTGGTCTTCATCGCGCATTTCCTCGTGCAGCACTATTTTACGTGCTGAGTCCAGAAAAATCAAGTAGTCTGGATGCAGTGATAAAGTGAAAATTGGCACGTGAGGTCGCACCCGTGATCGACAGCATTTATCGATGTGAAATCTGCGGCGAAGAGAGCGATAATCCGCAGCGCTGGTTTGTCGTCCGCTGCAACGACGCCCAACTGACGGTCTTCAAATGGACCAGGGAAGCCGCCGACGCGCCCGGCGCGCGGCATTATTGCGGCGAAGCTCGCGCGCAGGTATACGTCAGCCGCTGGCTTGAAGCCGCCTGCAGCTAAGTTCCCCGCTCAATTTCAGTTCTTTGCCGGCCCGGTCGACTCACGGATGATGAGTTCCGATTCCATGAAGATGTCGGTGGGAAACGTTTTCTTCCGGTCCGCAATTCTCTCCAGCAGCACTTTGGCGCCGCGCCGCCCCATTTCCTCTAGTGGCTGGCGCACCGTGGTCAGAGACGGCGTAACAAAAGCCGCCGACAAAATATCGTCGAATCCCACCACTGAAACGTCTCCGGGCACGTTCAGGCCCACGTCCTTCAGCGCGCGAATCGCTCCGATTGCCGAAATGTCATTAAAGCAAAACACGGCAGTAAAGTCGCACGTCTTTTCGAGAAGCGATCGCATCGGGTTATAGCCAATCTCCGGCGACATGGGGTGCTGCCCGGCCTTCGTCGACCAACCTAAGGTGTCAATGCGAATGGCCAGCGCCGGATCCAGCTTCAGATTGATTTCCCTTGCCACTTGCTGGATGCTCTCCCAGCGAAACTCCGAGTCCGGAATGGCATGCGGGCCGCGCATGAAGGCAATGCGCCGATGCCCTAGCTTGTATAGATAAGAAAGCGCGCGCTGCACAGCCTGTTGGTGATCGAGAAGAATATTTGTGACCTTGTCGGCCGAGCAGTGCGCAGAGATGGCTACAACGGGCACCGGCACATCAAGCTCATCGACGGACGTATTCAGCAACAGGAAACCGTCGACCGACCGCTCCACCAGCATCCGCGGATACTTCTCGATCAGTTCCGGCTTCCAATCGTGGCAAGCCGTGAAGTAAAAGTAATGGGCCGCGGTCAGCTCCTCCACCACGCCGCCCATCACGCGCGTAAAGTAGCCCTCGCTAAGGTCCGGCGCCAGCACCCCTACGCTCATTGACTTGCTTTGCCGCAGTGCCCGGGCGAAGTAGTTGGGCCGGTAATCCAGCCTCTGCGCCGCCTCAACCACCCGGTCCCGCGTCTCCTGAGGGATGGATTTGGCGCTTGGAGAATTGTTCAAAACAAGGGAAACAGTCGTCTGAGACAGACCCAGATGATCCGCCAGCATGCGCAGGTTCACATGGCCGGTCGCAGGCGTCGCTTTTCCCTTTGTCATGTTGGAGTTGTACCATGCCCCACCAGCCCGCGGATAGGCAGTTTTCAGCCGAGTAGATCGATTTTCTTCGCCTCCATGTATCGCAAAATGGCCCGAAAAGGCCGGCTTATGCCCTTATTTGCCGATACGCGCCTCCCACCCATTCCCTAAGCTCCGATGACTGCGTCGGGCATTATCGCGATTTCCACCCGTATCCACTTGATTTTGCTCCGTTGTAACCTCGCATTCACAATTCCCCGGTAGCCTGACCTCTGTGGACGCCACTGTGCCTGAGATTCGTATCGCGCAGCCCCAGCCCCAACCGGAAGCTGCTTCGATCCCGCCGCAGGCGCCTGACGGTGCTCCGGCCCAGGAGCACTCGCAGATTCGCCTCTTCCTGCTCGCGCGTGGCAACTCTGCCATCGCCGACCGGGCCTTTCGTGCGCTCATGCTTCTGTGCGCGCTCAGCATCTTCGTGATCGTGATCCTTATTGCCTATGAGCTCGTCTCCCAGGCGCAGCTTTCCTGGGCACGATCGGGACTCAAATTCTTCTACACGGCATTTGTCGACCCGGACACTCATCAGACCGAATACTGGGACCCGGTCAATGGCCACTTCAGCGCCATTCCTTTCATTTACGGCACTCTGGTTTCGTCGTTTCTCTCGCTGCTGTTCGCGGTCCCGCTGGCAATCGGCGTCGCTGTCTTTCTCACCGAGATGTGCCCCGGCATTTTACGCGGACCCCTGGCCTTCCTCACTGAGTTGCTGGCCGCTATTCCCAGCATTATTTATGGCCTGTGGGCCGTCTTCGTCCTTGTCCCCCTGATGCGCCAGTACGCGAACCCCGCCCTGGTGAAAGTGTTTGGCTGGACCGGTCTCTTCACCGGCGACAACCCCACCGGCGATGGCTATTTTACGTCCGGAATTATTCTTGCCGTCATGGTGCTGCCCATCATCTCTTCGCTCACCCGCGAAGTGATGACGGCCGTGCCCCACTCGCAGCGCGAAGCGGTGCTGGCTTTGGGCGCCACGCGCTGGGAGATGATTCGGATGGGCGTTCTGCGCAATGCGCGCATCGGCATCGTCGGCGGCGTCATTCTCGGCCTCGGCCGCGCTTTGGGCGAAACCATGGCCGTCACGATGGTGATTGGCAACACGCCGGAGGTCCATAAGTCACTACTGTCCAACGGCGCGTCAATGGCGTCGGTGATCGCCAACGAATTTGCCGAGGCCACCAGCGACCTGCACCGCAGCGCTCTGGTCGAGATCGCTCTTGCCCTGTTCGCGGTCACGATTGTTGTCAATGCTATTGCCCAGGCGCTGGTCTGGGCGGTCACGTGCGGCGCGCCGCAGCAGGCGCGTTGAGGAGACCCAGGTGAACTCACGCAAATTCGAGCTTCGCTCCAGGATCAGGACGGCAACCGACCACACCGTTACGGTACTGGCGATATTGGCCACCATCCTGGTGATCGTGCCGCTGGCGGTCATCTTCGCCGAGCTCATCTATAAAGGCGCCAGCTCGCTCGACTTGAATTTCTTCACCAAGGTTCCCGCCCCCGAGGGAGAGACAGGCGGCGGCATGGCCAACGCCATCGTGGGTTCCGGTGTGCTTCTTGCGCTCGCGAGCATCATTGGGATTCCGATCGGCATAGGCAGCGGAATATTTCTTGCCGAGTTCGGCCGCGGCACTAAATTAGCCAACGCGATTCGCTTCACCGCCGACGTCCTCAATGGCGTTCCCTCCATTGTGATGGGCGTGACGGCCTATGCACTTATTGTGGCGCCGCATGTGAGTTTTCTGCCGTTCCTGGGCCATTTCTCGGCGCTCTCCGGCGGCGTCGCCCTGGGCATCATGATGATCCCCACCGTCTGCCGCACCACCGAGGAGATGCTCCTCATGGTTCCGAATGCGGTGCGAGAGGCCGCACTCGGTTTAGGCGTGCCAAACTGGCGCTCGGTTCTCTCCATCACCGTCAAGACCGCCTCGCCCGGAATCATCACCGGCTGCATGCTGGCCTTCGCCCGTGTCGCCGGAGAAACCGCGCCGCTACTGTTTACCGCGCTGGGCAATCAGTTCTGGAGCACCAGCCTCAACGAGCCCATCGCCGCGCTTCCGCTGCAAATCTATGTCTACGCGAACTCTCCCTACGAAGATCAGCAGAGGATGGCGTGGGCGGGAGCGCTGGTTTTGATTGTGCTCATTGTGCTCGCCGTTTCGCTGGTTCGTTTTGTCACCAGCCGCGGCGTTTTGAAAGGGGCAAGCTAAGTGGGTGTTGGTATCGAGGTAACGAATCTGAACGCGTGGTACGGCACCAATCACACGCTGCAGGATATCAATCTGAATATTCCCGCCAACCACGCCACGGCGTTGATTGGCCCCTCAGGCTGCGGCAAAAGCACATTTGTGCGTTGTCTCAACCGCATGCATGAGACCAATCCAATCGCCCGCGTCACCGGCAACGTCCGCATGGGCGGTCTCGACATTTATCAGGATGCCTCTCCAGTAGAGGTTCGCCGCCGCGTAGGCATGGTCTTCCAGCGTCCCAATCCTTTTCCCACAATGTCCATCTACGACAACGTCTCTGCCGGTCTCAGGCTCAACGGTTACCGCAATCGCCACTCTCTCGACGAAATCGTCGAAAAATCCCTCAAGAACTCCGCGCTCTGGGATGAAGTCAAGGACGACCTCAAAAAGAAATCCGGCGCCAGCCTCTCCGGCGGCCAGCAGCAGCGCCTCTGCATCGCGCGCGCTCTTGCCGTCGATCCCGAGGTCCTGCTCATGGACGAGCCAGCCTCGGCCCTCGATCCCGTCTCCACCTCCAAAATCGAAGACCTCATCTTCCAACTAAAGTCGCAGTACACAATCGTGATTGTGACGCATAATATGCAGCAGGCGGCCCGCGTCGCGGAGAAGACCGGCTTCTTCCTCAACGGCCGCATGGTCGAGTTCGATTTGACCCACAAAATCTTCACCAATCCTTCTGACAAGCGCACGGAGGATTACATCACGGGCAGGTTTGGATGACACGCATACGCTTTCAACAGAGCCTTGAAGATCTGAAGGAGAATCTCCTGGTGATGGCCGGGCTCGCCGAGCAGGCGATTCAACGCGCCATTGAGGCTTATCGGGTTCGCGATCTTTCCATTTGCGACCTGGTCAACCGCAGCGAGATCGCCATCAACCGCATGGAGCGCGATATCGACCAAGCCGCGCTCGACCTGCTCGCCATGGAGCAGCCCATGGCCATCGACCTGCGCTTCATCCTTAGCGTCATCAAGATCAATGCCGATTTGGAGCGCGTGGGCGACGCCGCGAAGAGCATCAGCGACCGCGTCCGCGTCATGGATCGCATGGCCGCCGTCGACCTGCCCGTCGACATTCCGCGCATGGCCTCAATGGCTGCCGACATGGTGCGCAAGAGCCTCCAGGCTTTCATTGAGGGTGACGCCGAGTTGGCCCGCAGCGTCCTCACCATGGACGATGCCGTTGACCAGATGAACCGTGCCGCGTTCCGCGCCCTCACCAAGGTCATGGAAGACCAGAGCCATCTTGCGCAGCAGGCTCTCAACGCTTTGATGATCTGCCGCAGCCTTGAGCGCGTTGGCGATCACGCCACCAACATCGCCGAAGACGTCATTTTCTGGATACAGGGCGCAGATGTCCGCCACCACAAGAGCGTGGCGAAAGCAGCTGCAATTGCCGCCGCCGCGGCAGCAGCCGCCGCGGGAGCAAATACGGCGGTCGAAAACGCGCCAGCTGCATCAACCGCGATACGCGGTGCAGCCCCGGCCGCTACAACCGGCAGCGTCGCCCCGGACGGCCCCGTCCCGATCGACCCAGCCCCCATCGACACCGCCCCCATCGACACGGCTTCCGCCAAAAGTTGAACCGGATATTAGCAAATTCGGATTTTCGCATCGACACCTTTGCCCCATTCTTGTCGTTGCCCCATCCTTCCGGCGTTCTTTGCCGGAAGGATGGGAAAGAACTAACCCCTGAAACTCTAAGAAAAAAGCTCCGCACGCTGCGGGACTTTTTTCTTAGGTTCGGAAGAATGCTTCTCTAATTCCCCGCGTCCGCCACTTTCACCTCACGCCCATCGCCGCCAGCCTGGCGCGCGCCGCTCTTGCCTCGGGCGTCTGCGGATGACGTTGAATCAGCGAACGCAACTCATGCTCGCCTTCCTCGCGCTTATCCAGCGAAATCAGCGCGAATCCCTTATGCAATTGCGCAGCAGCAGCCTTAGCGTTCCCGCTGAACCCTTCCAGCAGGGCGTTGTAGTCGTTGATCGCTGTGGCATAGTCCTTCTGCTGGTAGGCAATCTCACCCAGATAAAACTGCGCCGTCCCGGCCGCGTCGTCCAGCGGATAGTAGTGCACCACATCCTGAAACTCTCCCTGTGCCACCTGGTACCGCCCGGCAGTGTAATCGCGCACGCCGGCTTGCAGCGTCTCGTGCAATGGCGGCGCCTGCTGTGCTGGATTTCCGCCCGGCGCTGGTCCCGCCGGTGAGGCGCCCGATCCCTGATCTTGCCCCTGCCCGCCCGGTGTCATGTTTCCGCCTGGCTCTGTAGCGCCTGGTCCCGTTCCACCAGGTCCCATCGCGCCTTGCTGCGCCTGTGCCGCTTGCATTGACTGCAGTTGCGCCTGCAAGTCCTGCACGGATTTGTCCAGCTTGGCGATGCGCGCCTTCAGCTCGTCCACTGAATCATTCAGCGTCTGCACCTGCCCTGAGACCGCGTCCACCTTTCCGCTCACCGCATCGTTCTGTGCGTTGATCTTCTGCTGCAGCGTGGTCACCGTGGTAGTGATCTGAGTCGTCTGGTCGGCAGTCTGCTGCGACTGGTGCTCCAGCACGCCCATGTGCGCATCCATCGTGGACTGCAGCCGCTGCACCGAATCCAGCAACTGCTGCACCTGAGTTTGCAGCTCGACCATCTCCTTTGAAACAGCGTGGGCCGGCATGGCCGCGGGACCCATCAGAACAATCAGCGCCGCAACTGCAATCAGGCGTTGGCGAATCAGTTTTGATTTGTGCATGTTATGTAGCCTTCCTGAATCAGAAACTTTCTGAATACAACATACGGCAGCCGGGCCAATAGGGCGAGGCTGCCGCGTGTGGATGCGAATGGATCGCCATTGATTTCTGCCTTACTTGTCGATCGTGAACCCGTCTCTGCGGTTCAACTGCCAGCACTCCTCGGTCGAGTCCGAGCAGAACGGCTTCTCCTTGCCGTAGCTGATCACCCGTATGCGATCCGCCGCAATGCCCGCCGTCACCAGCGCCGTCTTCGCAGCCTGGGCCCGGTTCTGGCCCAGCACCAGGTTGTACTCGTCCGATCCGCGTTCGTCGCAGTACCCGCCGATCACCACCTTGATGTTCGGGTGCGCATTCAGGTAGTCGGCATTCTTCGCCAGGATCGCCTGCGCGTCTCCTCGGATGTCATACGTGTCGTAATCAAAGAAGATCGGCTGCACTCTCGCGTTGAACTCTTCCTCCGCGCTCATGCTCGAGCTTGGCACGCTGATTGCCGGCGGTGAATTCACCGTTACGGATGCCGATGCGTCAGCCGTGAGGCCGCCCCCTCGCGCCACCAGATGATAGGTGGTCGACTCCGACGGGGTTACGGTCTTCACGCCCACCGAGGGAACGTCGCCAATTCCATCAATCGAAATCGTGTTCGCGTTGGTCGTCGCCCAGCGCAGTTGCACCTGGTCTCCCGCCGAAATTACATTCGGAGTCGCAGTCAGTTGCGCCGTCGGTGCGCCTGCATTCTCGGTCGGCGCAGTTTCATTCGCTGGGGGCAATGTCGAGGTCTTCTTCTTGCAACCCGACACGGCCGTCAGAGCAACGGCCAGGACGATCAGCATAAGAGCAGACCAAAATTTTTGTGTCTTCAAGGGAACTCTCCTTCTCAAAAAACGTAAAGTCACTCGCTCGGGCAACTGGGTTTTCTTGTCACCACAGCCTGACGCCTACTCACTTCAGCACCCCTAAAATGATAGTTCATCAAATAGCGTTCCTCGGTTAACGATTCCGGCCAAACTCCGCTAACCCAACTAACTCCGCTGCTTCCCCGTCTCACTTCCAGCTCCAGTTGGGCATCGAATTTTCGCCGGTGAACGTCAGTTGCTGTTGATGAGTGCCGTCGGCCAGCATCTCCCAAATCTGCGTGCGATGCCCGATCTGGCGCTGGAACACTATGTGGCGTCCATCCGGCGACCACGACGGAAAATCGTTGTTGCCCGCTTCGTGCGTCGCTTGCAGCCAGTTCTTGCTGGCAATATCCATGATGTAGACGTCCTGCCCGCCGGGATCGCCAGGGCCGTATTTGCGGTTCCAGCAGAATGCCAGCACGGCGCCATTGGGCGACCACGATGGGGAGATGGCGTAACCCCCGTCGGTCATGCGCTGCACGTTGGCGCCATCCTTGTCCATGATGTAAATCTGCGGCTCGCCGGTCCTCCCGCTTACAAATGCAAGCTGGTTATCGGTGCGGGGATTCCAAACCGGCGACACGTCAGTACCGAAAGAAGTCACGCTGTGCGCGTTGGAGCCGCTGGTGTCGGCGATCCAAATATCCGGATGGCCCGACCGCGCCGACGAAAACGCGATCTTCAACCCGTCGGCCGACCAGGCCGGCGACTGGTTGCTTCCTCCCGCGAAGCCCGCGGTAAAGCTCACCATCCGGTTCAGGTCCAGCGAATACATCCGAATCGCCCAGCCGTCGTTTCCCAGCGAGGCAAACGCAATCCGGGAATTATCCGGTGAGATGCGCGGAGAGATTGAAATGCTGCCCAAATGCGTGACCGCGTGCTGGTTCTGACCGTCGTAATCCATCACCCAGATCTCTTTCGATCCGGTTCGATTGCTCACAAAGTAAATCTTTGTTTCGGCGATGCCGTTGATCGCGCCGCCCAGCCGGTAGATGATTTCGTCGGCAAACCGGTGCGCCACGGTGCGTGCCATCTCTTCGCTGGCCGCCTCGTTATATTGCTTGGCCAGCACCGGCGCGCTGCCCGCTGTGCGCGCATCACTCAACCAACCACTCACCGCCAGCCGTCCGTTCGCGGCAGACAGGGCACCGAATGCCACCATGGCTGAATTGGCCGGAGCCGCCGACCATTGATCCGCCACAAACTCCTGCGGCGATCCCGGCATCGACTGTGGCGCCAGGCTCTTTGACACCATGTCGAAGATGCCCGCGTTCGAAAGGTCGTTATAAAGTGTGGAGTCGAAAGTCGCCTTCAGCGGCGTCGTCTCGGGATCGCTCCCCACCGGCTTGAAGTCCGCCGCAGCCAGGCGGATGCGCTCGTTGCCCAGGTTCGTTCCCGTGTGCACCCAGTCTTGAGCGGAGATTTGCGCCGTCAAAAAGTACGCCACGGAAAGCAAAAACAAAGGGAAAATCCGAAATATTGCCTTCATGCGTTCTCAAAATCCTTCCTGTTGGGGTAACAGAAGTTTCTGCGCACGCCCTGCCCAAGGGAGCCTATCTCCAATGATGCTTATTGCTGCCGAATCGTTAGCTTCGCGTTCTTCGCCGCGTACCATTAGCGTTAGTAATGATTGACTATCCGATGTCTACTGCAAACTCCGCCAATCGCCACTACCGCTGGCTTACCACCAACAAACTGACCACTGATAACTGTTCCCTGACCACTGTTGTTCAATACTCACAGTAGTACGAAACCTTCAACGTACTCTGATTATAGTTCGACGGCAGTTGGCCAAACGTATCCACGCGCTGCGCGCCGATCAGGCAAGATCGATCCAGTGTTGAGCTCCCGCTTGAGGTTTCGACTTGCGGGCTGCTGTGGCTGCCGTCCCGATAAATTGAAAAAACCAGAAACACCCGCGCGCGCTTCGGCGTCCGCTGATCTACCTGCGCCTTGTCCCAGCTCTGCGACATCTTTCGGTTGATCTGGTCCACATACCACGGAAATAAACTGGCAAAGTTGTTATCTCCAACCGTTGTCGGCCCGCTCGATCCTAATTGCATCTGGTGCGGCAGTACCGAGCCGTTTTGCTCACCGTACTGCGCCACATTCTGCTTGGGCGGCGGCTGGTGCAGTTGCGTCTTGGGAATGTTCTTCGTCGTGGGCTTTGTCGGCTTGCCCAGAATCGGAATCGCCGTCTCATCAATATGCTTCTGTTCTTTTGGGCTCGGAGCGGCAGGCGCCTTGCTCGGCGTCTCCGTCGCCAGCACATTCTGGTTGACCTGGTCGGCGGGCAGCGGGATCGTGTTCGTCATCGTAACCTGTATCGATCCGCCCGAGCCGGCAGTGCCCCAGAAGTTGTGGTGAAACAGGCCCATTGCCCAGCCGTAGCAAATCAGCATTCCGAAGATCGCGAGATGCAACCCCATTGAGCCCGCCGCTGGTCCCGCAAAAGGCTCCCGCGTCAGTTCCCGCTCCAGGTGCACGCTGCTCTCAAGAACGCTTTCCATAAAGTTAGGCTGTCATCCTGAGCGAGGTCGCCGCGGCGACCGAGTCGAAGGATCTGCATTTCAAGCAGGCGAGTTTCGACTCGAAACCCGGCGCAGTCACTGGCTTCCTCCGCCTGAGCCCTTCAACTCCAGCGGCTGCGTCACAATCGACACATTCGTAATCCCCGATTGCTTCACCGCGTCCATCACGCTGGCGAATGCTCCGAACGGCACCCGCTCATCGCTGCGCAAATAAATCGCCTGGTGCTCCGGATCCACTCCCGCTTGGTGCAGCCGCGCCGCCAGATCGTGCACGTTCACCGGCTGATCGTTCAGAAACACATTCTGGTCGCGGTCGATCGTTACCACCATCCGCTGCTCGGTAATCTGTTTCACTGTCCGAGTCTTCGGCACATTCACTTCAATCCCCGATTGCAGCACGGGCTCGGTAATCATGAAGATCACCAGCAGCACCAACACCACGTCCACCAGCGGAGTAATATTGATCTCCGCCAGCGACGACCGCGTCTGTCCGTTGATTGCCGTAAACGCCACTTTGAACCTCTCCGCTCAGCCTTTCCACGGCCGAGAATGGGTGCCCCAGGTCTCGATTTTGAGACCTGGGATAGTAATGCTGTCCCCCGAGCCCCTACTTAACGAGCCCTGTGCCCCTACTTATATAGACTGCGCTCAGCCTCGCGAGGCATCTCGTCCAGTTCTCGCGGCGTCGGTGCCTGCGTCCGCTGAGGCATCTCTTCGAGCGAGTTCAGCAGCTCGCGGCAAAAGTCGTCCGTCGCAGAAGCAAAAATCCTGATCCGCGCTGAAAACTGGTTGTAAGCCACTACCGCCGGAACGGCCACAAACAATCCTGCCGCCGTCGTAATCAGCGCCTCGCTGATGCCCGGCGCAACGGCGCGCAACGTCGCCGAGCCCGCCGTCCCGAGTCCGTGGAACGCGTCCACCACACCCATCACCGTTCCGAACAACCCCACAAACGGAGCAGTCGCGCCGATCGTCGCCAACCACGTCATGCGACGTTCCAGCGCCGTGATCGCCGTGCTAGCCGCCGTCTGCGCCGTGCGCTCCAGCGGCACCAGGTTCCGCGGAGGCCCTGACCCGCCCGTCTGCCGCTTGTAGGTCTCGTACACATCCTCAAAGACCTGCGCCAGCGGACTCGCGCCGTAGTCGCCGGTCAGCGCCGCAATCTCCTGCAAGCGGCCCGCCTTGCGAAACGCGCGAACGAATCTTTTGCTCTGCGCCGTCGCCCTGCGGAACATCGACATCTTGCCCAGAATCACCGTCCACGAGTAGAAACTCGCCAACAGCAGCACCGCCAGCACAAAGATCGCCACCGGCCCCATGTTGCCCATCATTTCGGCCAGTGCGCCAAAGCCCTGCGAGGGCGTCGCGCCACTTCCTTGGCCGCCGTCAGCCTGCAAAATAAACGCCAATGTCGCGCTAAAAATCGCCTTATACCTCAGATTCCACGGTAGCAGACCGCGTTCTCCCGCCCAAGTGACCGTTTGGGTGCCTTTACTTCAACTGGACCCGCCCTGCCCGTTTTAGTTTCTTGCGTTCTTTGTTGCTAGAGGCACTCCCGGCCCGCCCCGCTCATGCTATGCTGCGCTCGGATTCCTAATTAAGCTCTCCGTCTTTGTCGTTTTGATTACGCAGGACCGAGGGTGCCCCAGGTCTCGCTTTTGAGACCTGGGAAACCTCAACAACTAACCTGCAGGGTGCCCCACCCTCGCGGCGCATCTGTTCTTGCCGCTGGGGTGGGAGACCATGCTCGCTCATCCTATAAGCCATCGTGGTAAAACGGATCAACCATGCTCGTCGAACTCCGCGCTGAAAACTACGCCGTCATCGATCACGCTATCGCCTCTTTCGGGCCTGGCCTCAATCTCCTTACCGGCGAAACCGGCGCGGGCAAATCCATCCTCGTCGACGCTCTGGCTCTCCTATTAGGGGGCAAAGGCTCGGGAGAGTTGGTCCGCCACGGCGCTGAAAAAGCCGCGCTCTCCTGCGTCTTCGAGTCCACTCCCGGTGCAGAATCCATCCTCGAAGCAAACGGCATCGACGCAGAAGGCACTGAAATCATTCTTCGCCGTGAGATTCTTTCCACCGGCAAAGGCCGCGTCTTCGTCAACAATCAGCCCGCCACCGTCCAGGTCCTCAAGCAGCTCGCGCCCGAGCTCGCCCTCGTTCACGCGCAAACTGAAAGCCTCTCCAGCTTCGACCAGGCGCAGCAACGCCTCCTCCTCGACCGCTTCGCCGGCATTTCATTAGATGCGGTCAGCGAGGCTCACGCTCATTGGCACGCCGCCGCCGGCAAACTCAATGATCTTCTCCACGGCGAGCAGGACCGCCTGCGCATGGTCGATCTCTGGAGTTATCAGAGCAAGGAAATCGAATCCGCCCATCTCGTCCCCGGCGAAGACGAGGCCCTTGAAACCGAAAAGCGCGTCCTCGCCAACGCAGAAAAACTCTACTCCGCTGCGCTCGCGGGATTCGACCAGCTCTACGAGGGTGGTTCATCCGCCGAAGCCGCTCTCCGCGATGCAATCCGAAATGTTGAAGAGCTTGCCCGCTACGACGCCCGATTCGCCGAATCCGCGCAGCAGCTCGCCTCCGCCCGCGCGACCATCTCCGACATAGCCTCCGGTCTCCGCGACTACGCCGAGGGCATCAACGCCTCACCCGAGCGCCTCGCCGAAATCGAAGATCGCCTCGCCCTTATCGATCGGCTCAAAAGGAAATACGGCAAGACCGTCGCCGAGATCATCGCCTTCGGCGAAGACGTCGCGCGCAAACTTTCCGAAGTCGAGGATCGCGACGAAACCCTCAAGACTCTCCGCGCCGATCTCGAGAAAGCCGCCGCGGAATATCAGAAAGCCGCTTCGGCCCTCACGTCAGACCGCAAGACCGCCGCCGCCAAACTCGCCAAGCTCGCTGAAGCGCAGATCAACGCGCTCGCCATGAAGGTCAAGTTCGAAGTCGCCGTCACTTCCGGTGGAGAAGTCTCTGCGGAGGGAGGCCAGGGCTTTAGCCCTGACAATAGGGCCGGAAAATCGACGCGGCCTTTAGGCCCGGAAAAAGCTGCCCCCACGGAGCACGAAGTGTCAGGGCAAGACTTTAGTCGTGCCAATGCCGCTACGTTGGGTGAAAAGTCGAAATCGGAGGCTTTGAAAGGGCACGACTTTAGTCGTGCCAATAAGGGCACAAGAATCGATGGGGCTTTAGCCCCCGAGGGAACAGGAGCGAAGGGTACGGGCTTTAGCCCGTACGCTGACCCAGCCAAATCAAAAGGGGCTTTAGCCCCTGAGGGAAGCGAATGCGAAAACTCACACTGGACCTCCGCCGGCTGGGACGAAGTCGAATACCGCATCTCGACCAATCCTGGCGAGCCGCTCAAGCCGCTCGTTGAGATTGCCTCGGGAGGTGAGCTGTCGCGTGTTCTTCTTGCGTTAAAAGTCGCCGTAGAAGAAGGCTCCCATTCCAAATCAGATTCGTCCAAAACGAAAAAGAAAACCACGCCGCGCACGCTTGTATTCGACGAAATCGACATAGGCATCGGAGGCCGCGCCGCCGAAGCCGTCGGCCAGAAACTCAAAGCTCTCGCCCGCGCCCAGCAGGTCCTCTGCGTCACCCATCTCCCGCAGATCGCCGCTTTCGCCGATCAGCACCTCGCCGTCGAAAAGCGCGAGAAAGACGGCCGCACGCAAACCCGCATCCGCGTCCTCGATGATCGCTCCCGCACCCACGAAGTCGCGCGCATGTTAAGCGGCGCCAAAGTCACCGACACCAGCCTCCAGCATGCCGCCCAGATGATCGCCGGCAGCCGGTAGCACCAGAACACTCACGTTGGCTCTTGGCTCTTGCCTAAAGATGCGCGACTGCCCCGACGAGCGCCAGACAACCCACGACTGCTAGGAAGAAATAGGAGAGGATGTTCGGGCGGCCCGGGTCTCAGGAGAGCAAACTCACCACGACAAGGGGTGCCCAAGGTCTCGATTCTGAGACCTGGGACAGTACGAGCCCCTCACGCCGCCGTCCGCTTCCTCTTCTTCGGCTCCGCATCGGGCACAACGGCGCGGTCCGGCGAACTGAGTAACTCCTTGAGCTCGTCAGGCAGCGCGGAGAAGGGAACAGCGCGCGCGAAATCTTCTTCGGTCAGCTCGCTAACCTCGCCCTCGTCATTCGTCAATTGTTTTGAGTTTGCCATATTTGCGTGCCTCCCTGTCGTTGGCCTTTCTGAAACTAATCACCCGGATACCGCTGTATTTCGGAATGAAGCAAAGCACATGAAGCCGCTTCCCCAAATAACCGATTCCGACGATCCGGCTCTCTCCTCTGCGGACCTCGTCGAAGTACGACGCTGAAAGGAAATCGAATTGGTCAGCCTCGTCGAAGCCCAGATTGCGCTCGCGGAGATTACGCTCGTGTTTCTCTGGATCGAACGTAATTTCCACAACCTCGATTTTAACCCGAAACGGCAATTTCGAGTCGCTAGGCGCACTCGCATGACGAGTGTGACCCCTCAATCCTTCGCATGCAGTTCGGCCCGAAAGAAAGGCCCAGCCAGCTCCCGCCATCTACCGCAACCCCTGCTCGGATACGTTACCTAGGTAACCAACCTTAGCATTTTAGTTTGCTTTTGACTGGTGACTTCGATAACCTCTGAAATTAATTAGCTGTACTCATCTGCCCTTTGCCACCGTTTTGCTGTCTTCAGCGTTTGACTGCCTTGGAGTTCCCTGCCTTAGGAGCATTTATGCGAGTGGCGCGTGTTCGCTGGTCCATGTCTCCACGCAATCCTCTGCCCCCACGCAGATCTCTAAGTATCGCCGCGCTTTGGCCAGCCTTTCTCCTCGTCATTTCGTTGCCTCTCGTCGTCGCATTTGTCTCGGGCTGCGGCGGCGCATCGATCAATGTCGATCTGAAAACCATTGCCGCCATCGGATCACCGGCCACCAGCGTCCGCGTGAATCAGACCTTGCAGATCACCTCCAGCTATCTCGCCTCCGGGCAGGCGATGACCTTTTCTGTCAACGGAATTCCCGGAGGCAACGCAACAGTTGGCACCATTACAAATGCAGGCGTCTACACAGCTCCCGCAGTGGTTCCCAATCCATATACAGTCCAGATCACCAGCTCCATCGCCAAGTTTCCCACCGCCGTTCCCGGCGCCGTGGCGATTCAGGTCTGGAACCCGATTCCCGTCCTCGGCACAGTCACTCCGAACGGATTCTCCGAGGGAACAACGACAGTCACAGTCAACGGCTCGCAATTTGTCTATGGCGCGCAGATCAGTTGGAACGGCGCATTGGTTCCCACCACTTTTGTCTCCGGCACGGAAGTCATAGCGCAGATCGCGGCGCCAAACCCCGGCACTTACCCGCTTACTGTAACCAATCCCAATCCCGGATCGGCCAGCGCTCTGCCGCTTTCTATGAAGGTTGGTCCCGGCCTGGTGGTCCTCACGCTTGAGCCAAATTCCGGAACCGATGTCCGCGTCTCGAACACTCTCAACCTCGGCTTGATGGTCAATGGAACCGACAATCCCGCCGTCACATTGCAGGTCAATGGCATTGCCGGCGGCAACGGTGTCGTCGGTACGGCGATCTCGAACGCAAATGGCTCCATCACCTATAGCGCGCCGCCCGTGGTTCCCACGCCGAGCAACATTGTCCAGCTCACCATCACCAGCGTCGACAATCCTGCGGTATCCATCACGCAGAACATTTCGGTGATGAATCCCATCCCGATTCTCACCTCCGCCTCGCCGATGGCCTTCAATCCCGGGCCCGCGATCATCGTGCTCACCGGCCAGAAGTTCATCACCGGCGCGCAGGTCCTTGTCAATGGATCTCCAGTGTCCACTACCTTCAACAGCGGAACTCAACTGACGGCGAATGTCGATCAGGCTCAGCCGGGAAATCTCGATTTGCAGGTCCTTAATCCCAATCCGGGTCCCGCCACGTCAAACGACCTCATCGCCACAGTCAGCGGAACGATTCCCACTCCAATCGTCCCTCCGAATGACGCCGCGCGTTTCCTTGAGCAGGCTACCTTCGGCCCGACTGACGCCGACATTCGCACTCTTTCGCTCGAGGGCTACCAGGCGTGGCTAAGCCAGCAATTCGCCATGCAGCCCACGCCCACCGAGCCCGCAGTTGAGCAATCGCTCATTGTCAACAACCCGCCTTGCGCCACGGCCGACGTTAAATGCAACGCCGCGCTCTTCGTCCAGAACAACCAGGACGACAGCCTGGTGCAGCAATCCTTCTGGCAGCAATCCATGACCGCGCCCGATGAGCTGCGCCAGCGCGTCAAATATGCTCTGTCGCAACAATTCGTCATCTCCAGCAACAACACCACGTCGATCCAAAATATGCCGCGCGGCGAAGCCGCCTATTATGACCTGCTCGGCGCCGACGCGTTTGGAAATTTCCGCCAGTTCCTTGAAGACATCACCCTCAACCCGATGATGGGCCAGTTCCTCTCCGTGCAGGGCAACGACAAAGGCAATGCCACCACGGACCCCGACGAGAACTACGCCCGCGAAGTCATGCAGCTCTTCACCATTGGCCTCTGGCAATTGAACGACGACGGCTCGCAGAAGCTTGACGGCAACGGCAATCCCATCCCTACCTATTCGAATACCGACGTCAAGGGCCTTGCCGCAGTCTTCACCGGCTGGAGCTGGAATATTCCCGGCGATTCGACTGACAACGCCTGGTCCAACTGCTGCGTTTACGTCGGTCCCGGCTATGGCGAAGAGCTGCTGTCCATGCAGAGCTTCCCCAACCACCACTCTACGGTTGAAAAGGATTTCCTTGGCGTCACCATTCCTGCATCGGGCAGTCCTGACCCCGCAGGCGACCTCAAAATCGCTCTCGACACGCTCTTCAATCATCCAAATCTGCCTGCGTTTTTCTCGAAGCAGCTAATTCAGCATCTCGTCACGAGCAATCCCAGCCCCGCTTATATCAATCGCGTGGCGCAGGTCTTCAAAGACGATGGCACGGGCGTGCGCGGTAATATGCAGGCGGTCATCACCGCCATCCTCATGGATCAAGAGGCTCGCGATACGGCTTCCGCTACCAGCAACCCGCAATACGGCAAGGTTCGCGAGGCCCTGGTGCGCTATACCGAGTGGGCTCGCGCCTTTACCGCGCAATCCCGCACCGGATCATTCGATGTGGGCAGCACCGAGGATCCAATTTACGGCCTCGGTCAGATGTGGCTCCGCTCGCCGACCGTCTTCAACTGGTTCGCTCCCGGCTACGCACCGCCCAACACTTCTATCTCTGCCGCCGGCTTGCTCGCGCCCGAGATGCAGATGACGAATGTCTCCTCTGTAGTCGGCTACATCAACTACATGCAAGGCGCAATCGGCGCCAATGCTCGGGGCGGTCCCGACGTCTTCTCCTACTACTCCACTGAAATGTCGCTGGCTGCCACGCCCGATCAGCTTATGGATCGCATTAATCTGCTGCTCATGTCGGGACAGATGTCGGCAATACTTTACAACCAGATTCTCGCGGCGATTACGGACATCCCCATTCCGACCAGCAATCAAAACGTAATCAATGCCGCGCTTCTCGCCCGCGTGCAAACTGCCATCTACCTCATCGTGGCGTCGCCCGACTACGCCGCGCAGCAATAGGAGCCAGCAATGAGCTGCAACTGCAACCAAAGCCGACGGCAATTTCTCAGAACGGCCTCCATGGCTTCCATGGCCGGCATGTATGTCAGCCCGTTTCTTCTCGAGCTCAATTCGGTCGCCGCCATGGCGCAGGGAACCGGCGGCTCCGACTACCGCGCCCTCGTCTGCGTTTATCTGCAAGGCGGTAACGATGGCCACGGCACCGTGATCGCCACCGATCCTGATTCCTTCGCCGCATTCACCGCCGCTCGCTCCGGCGCGCCAGGCCTGGCTTATCCCATGGCCGATCTGCTGCCTATCACGCTCAAGACTCCGCAGTCCGGTCGCACCTTCGCGCTCAATCCTTCGCTCGGCGGCGTGCAATCGCTCTTCAACTCCGGCCGCGCCGCTGTAGTCGCCAACACCGGAACGCTCGTTGCTCCTGCCACGAAGACGCAGATCAACTCCAATACCGTTCCGCTGCCCGATTCGCTCTTCTCGCACTTCGATCAAACTGCCGCATGGCAGGCAATTGCCTCCAATCTCGGCAGCAGCGAGCGTGTGGGCTGGGGCGGCGCCGTCGCCGACGCCATCGAAGCCATGAACATGAATTCCAATTCCATGTTCACCTGTATCTCCACCGCCGGCAACGCGCTCTTCCTCGCCGGCCAATCGTCGTTTCAGCTCAACGTCACACCCGCTGGACCCATCCCCATCTACGGGCTCCAGAACCCGCCCTTTGGTCTGCCCGCCGCGGCCAACCCGCTCAACTCCATCCTCACCTCCGACGAAACCAATCTCTTCGCCAAGGAATACGAGGTCGTCATCAACCGCTCCATGCAGGCGCAAGCCACGCTGGCCACGGCCATGGCGCCGGCTGGCGTGGGCGGCGTTGTTGATCCGCCGCAGTATCTCGATCCCATGACCAACATGCTGGCCAACAATCCACTTGCCGCATCCATGCAGACCGTCGCGCGCATCATCGCCGGCCGCGCCCAGCTCGGCGTCACTCGTCAAATCTTCTACGTCCAGCTCGGCAGCTTCGACACCCACGACGGCCAGGCGCAACAACACGCTCGGCTTCTCACCCAGCTCGGTGCAGCCTTCCAGTATTTTGACGCTCAGATGGTCAACATGGGCCTCGGCAACAACGTCACCGCCTTCACCATCTCCGACTTTGGCCGCACCCTCACCTCGAACAGCGACGGTACTGACCACGGCTGGGGCAGCCACCACTTCGTCGTCGGCGGCGCAGTCAACGGCCATGACATGTACGGCCAATATCCCGTCGTCGGCGTCAATCAGGCCAACGACCTCGGCGCTGGACGACTCATCCCCACCACCGCCGTCGAACAATACGCAGGCACACTCGCCAGTTGGTTCGGGCTCTCAGACAGTCAGATCCGCACCGTCTTTCCCAACTTCGGCAACTTCGGCACCGATCCCTACCTCGGCTTCATGAGCTAGGCGATCGGGTTTCAACGGTTCAACGTTTGATCACATTCGGACGGTTTTTCGCAACCAACAACGGTCCGCTGTTTTTTCTGATCACTGATCACTGATCATTGGCCACTGACCACTGACAACTGATCACTGACCACTGACCACTGGTCATCCGGCGTCTCTGCCTTGAAAGGGGCAGAACATTATAGATAGAGAAGAGTAGAGAAAGCTAAAGCACGAGCTTTAACCAAGAGGGAAACCCATCCATCGTGCAAGTTCATCGCGCGATGGGTGGGAGCCCTCGCTGTTCCCTTTACCGCTGATCGCACTCATCGGCGGCTGAAAGTTAATAGCTGCCTCGGTTCCCTTACTCCCTCGTTCCCTGTCTTTCTAGTCCCTGGCTCCTGTCCCTGCTTTTCCATGCAACCCTCCGCCCAGCCCACACTTCAAAGCAAGAGGTAGATGGACCAAAAGGAGGAATCATGTCGTCCAAGCTCAAAGCCTTTGCACTTGCAGCACTCGCAATTGCGCTGTTTTGTTGTGCATCTCCCGCGCCGGCCCAGCTCTCCATCACTTTTGGAGCGGAGCCCGTCTGCCCCTACGGCTACTTTGACTATCCTCCGTATTACTGCGCGCCTTACGGCTACTACGGGCCCGACTGGTTTAACAACGGCATCTTCATCGGAGCCGGTCGCTGGTTCCACGGCCGCGCGCACTTCTACGGCCACGTCGACAACCGCTTCGATCCTCGTCACGGCTATCACGGACCGTACCCAGCGCGCGGCGATGAGCCATTCAACCACTTCCACGGCAATGAGGCGCGCGACGGCCACGGCCACACAGGCCACGCCGTCCATGACGCTGGCGGTGAACATCAGCTCCCCGGCTACCGCGGCGGCGGCCACGGCGGACATCGCTAAGCTGGACTTTCCAAACGGGGCTGGACCGAGCGGGACACTGGATCAAGCGAGAACTCCGAGACTTGCAGAATCCGGGGCCGCAGACTAACCCCTCTCCCTGACATCGGCGCGCGCTCCTTATGGACGCGCGCCGATGTCTGTTTGGCGGAAACTCACGCCCAATTTTGAGGGGACACTTCGGCGGCGAGGCCGCGTTTTTTGGAGTCCGCGCCCAGGCGGCTCAAGTCGCACGAAATGTTCGGTTTTGTGCGACCGGGAGCCCGTGAAATGGTCGCTTGAAGTTTCGCAAAAAGCCCGAAATGATCGCTCGGAGTTTCGCGAATCGTTTAGTGGTTGACCAAGTAATTTCCCGAAATGGGGCGGAATGGTCGCTTAGAATTTCACATTTCTTTGGTGAAGTTTGCCGATAATTTCGCACTCATCAGGCAATATGGCCTTATACAGCAGATAACTCCACTTGAAAGGCGCCTAACGGCGCCTTTTTTGCGCAGTTTTGCGCGCAGGGCGGGTGTGTCTGCGAGAAGGAGCGGGCCATGTTGAGAGTGATGCGGGAGAGAGCGAGGTTGGAACTGGAGCGGAAGGTGCGGCCGTACAGGAGGACGCTATTGCAGCCGCGGCCCAAGGAGGGTTGGCTGCGAGCGATGCGGATGGCGGTGGGATTTCCGGCGAAGCGGTTTGCGGAGGCGATGAGGTTCTCGCCGAGGATGGTGTTTCAGACGGAGCGCGCGGAACAGAAAAGGAAGATCAGCCTGGAACGGCTGGAGCAGATGGCGCGGGCGCTTGAGTGCGATCTGGTTTATGGGCTGGTTCCGTGGCAGCGGTCGCTGGAGGATCGGGCGATGGAGTTGGTGGAACAGGAACTGTGGAGAAAGCGTTACACGGGAGCGAGGCGGAGTTAGTGGAGTTGGCGGGGCGTGGCCGATTGATTTGTACGTCCAATGGACGTACAATGAAGAGGGAGCGAGAGGCAGGAGGGCGGGATGGTGCGGAGCAGGGTATTAGCCAGGGCAGACGAAGAGCGTAGGCGCAGCAGGCGATTGGCGTTTCGTGTACACGCAAGGACAAAGGTTCTGGTGGAGCGCGCTGCGGCGCTGGAGCGGCGAAGCCTGACGGATTTTTGCCTAATGGCGCTGACTGACGCTGCACAGCAGACGATCACGCGGCATGGGAACCTGATCCTCTCGGAGCGCGACAGGGCCGTTTTCTTCGATGCCATAGTTCATCCTCCCAAGGCGACTACGCGCCTGCGCCGAGCGTTCCGATTGGCAAAGGAACGAGTCGTCTCCTGATGGAACCGGCGCAAGGGGGCCTCTACCGGATTGACCCACTGGGAAAGCTTCACGACCGCGATGCCTTCCGGTGCGGAGTGGAAAGCCTCGACAACTATTTGAAGACGCAGGCCTCGCAGGACATGCGGCGGAAGGCGAATGCCGTGTTCGTCCTGGTCGCAGAGCGCGCGCCGGAGAAGATTGCAGGGTACTTCACGCTGTGCGCCTGCGGTCTCGCTGCGGGGACGATTCCCGAAGAGGCAACAAAACATCTTCCGCGTTACCCGCAAGTGAGCGCGACGCTGCTCGGGCGGCTTGCTGTGAGCTCAGAGTTGCAGGGGCGTGGGCTCGGCTCCGTTCTGCTGGCGGAGGCGCTGCGAAGGGCGTACGAGAATGCGGCAGTGGTCGGTTCGTCCATGGTGGTTGTGGATGCGATCGACGAGCGGGCAGCGGAATTTTACCGAGTGCATGATTTCATACGATTGCCGGAGTCAATGCGGCTGGTGTTGCCGATGCGGACGATTGCGGGATTG
>Ga0208849_1000531_pt1 | contig 35254 bp, 33 predicted proteins | sample NGESurdeep072012_10_FD_184470 | JGI IMG/M metagenome (GOLD analysis project Ga0208849, IMG submission 184470) | Arctic peat soil microbial communities from Barrow, Alaska - NGEE Surface sample 53-3 deep-072012 (SPAdes) | ecosystem: Environmental > Terrestrial > Soil > Wetlands > Peat ... | reverse complement strand
CTATAGGTACTTAGACGATCAACCCGGAATCGTCAAGGTGGGGGACTTCGGCTCCATTGTGCTGTACCGCAATAGCCTCATTGCCTAGTGATTGGCCTGCCCCTTTTCGGCCTGAAACTTACCGATGGTAGTAACTCCCCACTTGACATGTGCCTGAAGAGGGTGGTACAGATAGGGCACCTCCCTTTATGGGGAACAGTGTGCTGGCCAGTTTCTGAAGGGGTTTCTTTCAAGAACTAAGTCCGAAGACTGGGGTTCGATTCGGAAATTCGAGACTGGTTATCGTCCAGTTGCCATATGCTTGTCACTGGGTCAGCCCATTTAACCCGCGTGTCGGGAAGGAGCCAGGATGCTTAAGCGTTCAGTATTCACAAAGGTCCTGCCGGGCCTGGCAGTGCTTGGAGTTCTGGCCATATCAGCCATGGCTGGACCATTGGGCATTTTTGGTTCTCTTACGGGTTATGGCGTCGGCGCGTGCGGCTCCGGCTACACCTACACGGGATCACCGGTGGTTACAGACGTGACACCAGCCTTCGGCTCGATTAATGGCGGCACTTTCGTCACCATCACCGGATCCGGATTCTGCAACACGACCACCGCCGTGACGTTCGGCGGAGTTGCAGCGCTGCCGAACGTGGTTTCTGACTCTGAAATCACGACTAACAGTCCGGCGCATGCCGCGGCTACGGTCGACGTGCAGGTAACAACCGCTGGAGGGGTCAGCCCAATCTCCGCTGCCGACAACTACACGTACATCACAGGGGCGCCCGGAACGTTCACCCCAACGGTACCCACCCGGGTCTTGGACACTAGGGAGAGCGGGCCCAAGTTGGGTCCCGGCGCATCGAGGGTCCTCCCCCTCGCGGGAGTTGGTCCCGTTCCCGCCAACGCAACAGCTGTCGTCCTGAACGTCACTGCTGCCGATACCACGACCAGCGGCGACTTCACCGTCTACCCGACGGCGGGTACCAGGCCAACAGCCTCGAACCTCAACTGGATTCCCGGCCGGGTCGTGCCGAACCTGGTCATGGTCGGCCTGGGCGCAGGTGGTGCGGTCACCATCTACAACGCCAAGGGCTCGGCCACCGCGGTGGTCGACCTCGAGGGGTACTACGCCCCGAGCTCAGGCGGATCTGCGGGAGGGTTCGTCGCGCTATCGCCTAGCCGAATTACAGACACCAGGACCGGAAGCGGCCTGCCGAACGCCGGGGCACACCTCGGTGCAGGTGGATCGCTAAGCGTCCAGATCACCGGAGCCGGCGGTGTGCCGGTCTCGGGAGCTGAGTCCGTAGTCCTCAACGCCACCGTGACCAGGACGACCATACCGCGGAGGGCCCGGCAAATAGGAAGCTTCCTGGTGGCATACCCGACAGGTACCAGTCGGCCGACCGCGTCCAACCTAAACTGGGTAAAGGGCCAGACCATTGCCAACCGGGTCTCTGTCCCGATCGGGGCCGGCGGCAAGGTCACCTTCTACAACGCGAAGGGCACGACCGATGTCGTACTCGACGTCAACGGCTACTTCACCGACGCGACGGCGACCGGCGCGCAGTTTACCGGCGTCACTCCGAATCGTGACGTCGACACGCGAACTGGCATCGGAGGATCCACCGGCAAGATCACGGCAGGCACCACACGTGTGGTGACCGTGGCAGGCGTCGGTGGTGTGCCCCTGATGACATCGGCCACCCCGCCAACCGCAGTGGTGATCAACGTGACGGCCACTGGACCAACCGGCTCGGGCTACTTCACGGTCTTCCCTGGAGGAACTCGACCGCTCGCTTCTGACGTCAACTACCTTGCCGGAGGGACCGTTCCCAACCTGGTGGTTGTGCAGGTCAGTGCGACAGGCACTGTGAGCGTGTATGTCGGCGGCCATGGCGCCACCAACCTGGTAATTGATGTAGTCGGGTGGTTCGGCTAGCCGAACGCCACCCGCTCGTCTGTAGTCGATAGGGGCTGGGTCCTCCGGGGAGGGCCCAGCCCTTCGCTATTCAGGGGGCGGCGCTCAGGCGCGCCCTAAAGTTCCGGCGGTGTTACTGGTCGGGGCCCAGGAGGCCGAATATGTCGATGATGAAATTGGTGGTCGCGCCGCCGCTGCGGACTATGAACTTGCCGTCGCTCACCTTCCCAAGAGGAATCGTGGTGGATCCAAACCGGCACATGAAGAAGTTCGCCACAGCTCCGGATGAGCCAAGGAAATTGACGTTGGAAACTGCGGTCGCCGCGACGAAAAGTGAGTCAGATGGCCTGACCGAGAGATATCCTGCGCCGGTCTGCGACACCGCCGTTATGTTGCCGATGATGCCGTAGTAGTCCTCCCAGGTGAACGTCGTCGAGCCGGGGTAAGGGTACGGGCCGACGATCGTCTCCCCGCCGTGGCCGATTTTGGCGCTCCCGCGGGTGTCGAGTGCACGTTCGGGGGAGAAGTACATGCCGATCGTGTTGCCGCTGCCGGCTGCGAGCACGCGAGGCGCTCCTAAAGCGGCGCTGCCTGCGGCGCCCAGGGCGGCCGCGCCTGCCAGCTTTAGCACATCGCGCCGGGTGGTCTTTTTCTGGCTGGGATCTTCCCTCATATCGAAACCTCCAACGTGAATCTGGAACGTGTGGATGCCAACTTTAAGCCCGTAGTCAGCAGCTAAACCAAGTAGTTACGTCTGGGCAGGTCCGATGTAACCCTCGCGCTCCAGGTGGAGAATGATCTGCTGGGCCGCCTCGGCGGGCGTGACGCCCGTGGTGTCGATGACCAGGTCGGCGTCGGCCGGCTTCTCATAGGGGTCCGAGACCCCGGTGAACTCTTTCAGGATGCCCGCCCGCGCCTTCGCGTACAGGCCCTTTCGGTCGCGCTCCTCGCAAACCTCGATCGGCGTCGCAACGTGGATCAGAACGAAACCTCCGCGCGGCTCGACTATGTGGCGCACCTCTTTGCGGGTTGCGTCGTAAGGCGCGATCGGGGCGCAGATCGCAATGCCACCGTTGCCAGTGATCTCGGAGGCGACAAAGCCGATGCGGCGAATGTTGAGGTCGCGGTGCTCCTTGGAGAAGCCGAGCTCTGAGGAGAGGTGTCGCCGAACGATATCTCCGTCCAGCAGCGTCACCGGCCGGCCCCCGATCTCCAGCAGCTTCACCAAAACCACGTTGGCGATCGTCGACTTGCCTGAGCCCGAAAGGCCCGTGAAGAACAGCGTAAAACCTTGCTTCGAGCGCGGAGGGTAAGAGCGTCGCAGCTCTGCCGCGACAGCTGGTGGTGTGAACCACGAAGGTAGCTCGGCCCCTTCGTTGAGACGGCGTCGCTGCTCGGTTCCGGATATCGACAGGACCCTCGCGCCCTTCGGAACTTCGTCATCCGGCATGTAGGTGTCGCGATCCTCGACGTAAACCATCTCCTGGAATGGCACCATCTGGACGCCGAGCTCATCCTCGTGGAGGCGGACCATCTCCTGGGCCTCGTAGGGGCCGTAGAAAGGCCGTCCCAACGAGTCCTTTCCGGGCCCTGCGTGGTCGCGCCCAACGATGAGGTGGGTGACGCCGTGGTTGCGACGGATGATCGCGTGGAGGAGAGCCTCGCGCGGGCCGCCCATGCGCATCGCGAGTGGAAGGAGTGACAGCATCGAGGTCCCGGGCGGATAGCTCGGCATGATCGCCTGGTAGCAGCGCACCCGCGTGTAGTGGTCGACATCGCCCGGCTTCGTCATGCCGACGACGGGATGGATGAGCAGATTCGCCTCGACCTGCTTCGCCGCCCGAAGCGTGAGCTCGAAATGGGCGCGATGCAGTGGATTTCGAGTCTGGAAGGCGACGATCTGGCGCCACCCGCGCTGCTGAAAAATTGCGCGCAGCTCAGCTGGCGTGTGACGCAGGTCGCCATAGTCGTAGTGGAGGGGGACCTGCAGACCCTCCAGCTCGCCGGCGACGTAGTAGGGCCGATTGCTGTCAAGGAGCATCGCCGCCGATGGGTGGGCGCGGTTGACGGTGCCGTAGACCGCCTCGGCCTCGAGCATCAGGTCGGGCTGCCAGACATAAGCGACGTGGACGACGGCGAGCACCACGCCCTCGGGGTCGCGGAGGGCCAGGTTTGAACCATCGTGCAGCTGCGCCGCGATTTCAGCCGTGACATCGAGCGTGATGGGGATGGGCCACAGGGTCCCATCGGTCATGCGCATGTCGTCGCGCACGGTCTCGTAGTCGGGGCGATTCATGAAGGTTTTGAGAGGAGAGAAGGCGCCGGTCAGCAGCAGCTCCAGGTCGCATAGCTGCCGCTGCGTCAGGTCCCACGACGGCCAGTCGCGCGACTGCGCCTTCAGCTCCAGCCGCCGCTCCTCATTAACAAGCGGATCGACGAGGGTGCCGCCGTAGGGGCTGATCAGATGGTCAGACATCGACTGGCAAGCCTATCAAGGCAACGGCAGAGGCTCGGCGTGTTCTGGCGAAGGGAGCCTTTCGCCGCCCGCCGCGGCCGCCACGAGCCGCGGCCGCGCTCGGGTCTGGGCGATCAATACCCAGATCGGCGGCAGCGCGATCGCGAGGACGATCAGACCTATGAAAAGGCCTGTGTTGCTGAAGTTCAGGAGCTTCATCGCTGACACGGCAAGGACGAAGACCAGGATCGGCCGCACGACGATGTCGGGCGCCGAGGCGGACAGGCGGGAGCCGAGGTACACGCCGGGGATGCTGCCGATGAGGATCGAAAGCGTCAGCGCCAGCGTGAAATCGCCGACGAGGACGTGGCCGAGCGCAGCGGCGCCGACGAGCGGGACCGCCTGCACGAGGTCTGTCCCCACCAGCCGGCGGCTGGACAGCATCGGGTAGACGAGCATCAAGAGGACGATCATCAGCGAGCCGGAGCCGACCGACGTCATGCCGACGATCAGCCCCACGACCGCGCCAACCAGGACCGTTGCCGCGGGCCGGCTCGTGACCGGGGCGCCGTCGACCTGCGGATCGAGCCCGCGCCGGCGGCGGGCGTCGAGGTAGCTCTTGCCCACGATCCCGAAGCAGGCGATCACCAGCGCCACTCCCAGCAGGAGTTGGACGCGGCTCTGAAGGGCATCGCCGGCGCCGAACAGGCGAATGACGAAGACGCCCGCGAAGGCAGTGGGCACCGAGCCCACGAGCAGCCATTTGACGATCCCCTTCTCGACAGTTCCCCGGCGCCAGTGCACGAAGCCGCCGACCGGCTTCATGAACAGGGAGGCGACGAGGTCGCTGCCGATGGCCGCCAGGGGGTGGACCCGAAAGATGATCACGAGGATCGGGGTCATGAGGGCGCCGCCTCCCATCCCGGTGAGGCCGACGACGAAGCCCACCAGGAGGCCGGCCAGCGCTATCAACGGGTCGATCTGCGGCAACCCGACCCCTCCGGTCCCAACCCCAACTGCACCATCTCCACTGACTCGATGGAGATAGGGCGGCAGCGTAGCGCCTCACCGGGGCCGAGTCAATAGTCAGCGCCGGACGGTCAGAGCCTCGGGGCTGGAGCTGAGGGCCACGACCGATGCCGGCAGCGAGCCCGACGCGAGGTCGGCGATCGTCACCTTCTCGAGCACCGACCGGAGGCTGGCGCGCACGGCGATCCACACCTGTCGCAAGGACTCGGAAGGTGGGGGATAGTGCACGTCCTCCGGGAGGATCTCGTGGACGCTCGCCAGGGGACCTTCCACGGCTCGAATCACGTCCGCCACGGTGATCTCAGAGCCACCGCGTGCGAGCTGAAAGCCGCCCTGGCTGCCGCGATGGCTCGAGACGATCCTGGCCCGCTTGAGGTCGGTGAGGATGTTGAGCAGGAACTTGAGGGGGATCTCCTGCGAGTTGGCTATAGCCTCGGCCTTCAGAGGTTCGGCTGAGCTGGAAGCGGCCAGGAAGGTGGCCGCTCGGACGGCATAATCTGCCTTGGCGGATATACGCACCGCGATATTCTGCGCCGCGCCTCGAGAGGCGAGGAGAATCGGCGACCCCTTGAAAAAGAGAGAGCCGGCGGGGCTGTCGCGCCTCCGCCGGCTTTATTCGAATGGTGTGAGCCCTACTTGCTCGGGGTTGGCACTCCCGCCGGCACCGGGGTGATTCCGAGCTCGCCCCGAAGCTTGGTCATGCGGGCTTGCTGCGCCGGCGAGCCCGCAGCTACGGCCTGACGGAAAGTCGGGATCTGGCCGACGGGCGCCGGATTGCGAACTGGGAACTGTGGCACCTTGAAAGTCGGCGCGGTACCCGGGCACGGCGTGGCGGGGTGAGAAGCTGCGCAGCCAGCGGCTGGAGCAGTAGCGCTAACGAACGCCGCAGGCAGGGTGCCTGTACCGAACGCGAGGGAAATCAAAGCCGCGCCCGCTGCCGCACCCAGTACCGGCATCACGAACCAGCGGGGGGTTGTCCGCGTAAGCCGACTGTTGAACGTACTGAGCATGATCGTCTCCTGAACTCTTAATCGATCTTACGCGGCCGGCGGGCCACTTTGAACCGTCATTGGATAAGAACGGCCGGGGCTCCGATATGGTTTCGGCCGCCGGTCGATTTCTACTCGGCTGCCGCGGAACTCGGAGTGAGGGCCTCGGCCCCGTACAGGAGGCCCATCGCGAACCTGCACGCATCGTCCAGCCGCTTCCGCTGGTCTGCGGGTAGCTGAGGCCAGGCCGGCGGCTTGACCCTGATAAGAGAGGCTGCCGACCGGAGGTAGTCGTCGGCCGGCTCAGGAAGGCCGAGGAAGCGCATCAGGTTGGACAGCTCGCTCTCGGGTCGCGACACAAGATCCTCGTATCGCAGCTGGAGCACCCGACCGGGCGGAAGTTGGGCGAGCAATGAGATTCCGCGAGCTTCTTGGCCGCCCCAGCTGGCCCCCATGCCGGCGAGCGACGTCTCGTATTTCCAAAACGCATCGATATCGAAAGTGTCGGGCAGCAGCTTTTTCAGCTCAGGTGGCACATCTCCGCGAGTGGGCTCGTCCGAGCTGAAGGGATCGACCCCAAGGTGGTTCGTCAGATCGGCGGAGATCATCGACAGGCGGAAGGCGCTGTGATGTGCCATGGAAATGGCGCATTCTCGCCCGTCCCGGAACATGTGAATGAAGCGGGCATCGGGGAAGTTGGCCATCAACTCATCCAGATTCACCAATATGCTTCCGGACCTTTCGACCCAAACCTTGCGGTCGAAGCGCTGTCGGAGCCAATCGAACAGTCTCAGATAGTGCTGACCGACGGAGAACGAACCCTGGGTCATCACGTATTCGTGGATCTCGTCATACAGGGCTTCTGGCTCGTCAGTGAGGTGGGGGAGGGCGGTCAGGAGGATCGGTGGCACACCAGTTTCGGCCGTGAAGCGCCTGCCCGGTCCGGGCCGGTAGAGCACCTCGTCGAAGGGGATACCCAACCTGTACATCATTGTCATTCGCTTCCGAGGAGTGCTGAGCAGCGCCCAGAACTGCGGGCCCTGGATGGGGCCGGCGCCGGCAAATGCCCCTGGCATCAGCATGATCAAGAACTCCGACAGGCTGAGGATGTCGGGGTGAAGGCGGAGCATGTTCGAGAGGAGAGTTGAACCGCAGCGTCCGCTGGATACGACGAAGACCGGCGCTGCGGCTCGCGGTTCGTCGGGCCCTGGCGACGCGACGGTCGAAATCACAGGGTCAGGCGACGGCTCAGACAGCCTTGCCTGAGCGGCGCCGGCAGCCTTCTCCCAGGCTTGTCGGGCGCGTTCGTTGCCTGGGTGGGCGGCGAGCGCCCTGTCGGCCAACCCCAACGCTTCGCGGTAATTGCCCAGCTTCACCTGGTTTTCCGAAGCGAGGAGCGTGGCGTGGAGACCAGTGAGCAGCGGGTTGTGCTCATGCGTCCCGTAACTCTCGCTACCGCAGGACTGGGCCACTTCCAGCAGCTTGATGATGTCGGCCGGCCGCTCGCCGAGCATGTTCTTCAGGTCGGCGAGCATCACGTACGCTTCGCCGAATCGCGGACAGAGACCAATGGCTTGAAGGGCCGCCTGTCGCGCGCCCTCCGTGTCGCCCGCAGGAACCAGGCTCTTGGCGACCTCCATCCAGCCTTCCCACTTCTCCTCGACCGTGATGTGCGGATGCTTCGCCAGGAACTGGCCGAGCATCCAGTTCGCGGCCTTCGCGAACTGACCCTGGGCGGACAGGGACCGGCCGACAAGGAAGCGAGCCCGCGCGAGATCCGCGTCTGGCCCTCCAGTGGTTTGCAGCTGGCGCAACCAGGCCTTGAGCATGGGAGCGTTTCGCCGGATCGAACGTCCAGTCTCGCCCCGCCGATGAACGACGCCGATGTCGAGCACGGCCACCGCCTTGAGGTCCTTCACCTTTTTGCTTTGAGAGACAAGGACCTCATGGACCGGGAAGCGCCACCGCCAGCTGTCGGGCCGACGCACCAGCCTCTCCTTGGCGATGACCGACGAAGGGTTGCCGAACTCGTCGGTTCTCAACAGGTAATCGACCATCCAGACATCGAGCTCTGGGGAGTGAGAGGCAAGCTTCCTGAAGGCTGCCGCGGTCGCCTCCGATGAGGCGTTGACCCGCTTCCCCTCCGCCAAATGCACAACCACGTCGTCACTGTCGAGCCACAATGCGTGAGTTGTCGCGAGGTGTCCGAACGATTCGTTGCGAGCGGCAGCGAAACCCCAGTCATCGGGACCGTAGCCGGCGGGACGTGGCCGCCACTTGAACTCATGCAGCTCGAAGGGCGGACCTAGTTTCTTAACATGGGCCCGAGTCCCATCGCGCGATCCGGTATCCACCACCACGACCTGGTCGAGGCCTGATACTTGTTCGAGCAGCTCCTTGAGGTTGGCCAGGTTATCGCGCGTGATGATCGCCGCGCCGATGGTCACGGGCTCAGTCATCGGCCGGGACCACTCGATTGCGGCGACCGAGGGCAGCCATTTCTAGCGGCGGTCATCAGGCCCAGAAGGATACCAACCACTTTGAGTACGATTCTGTCTCCGTGAACATCCTGCTTATCACCGCCGACCAGTTGAGAGCTGACAGTCTTGGCGTGTACGGCAATGAGATTTGCAAGACACCGAACCTCGACCGCCTGGCGTCGGAGGGTACGCGATTCACAGCCTGCCGGTGTCAAAACCCGTACTGCCAGCCCTCTCGCGCGACGATCCTGACCGGCACCTACCCCTCGACCCATGGCGTAACGACGACGGGAGTCGACCTGCCGGCCGACATGATCAATCGTTCGGTCTCGGCGCACTTGACCTCAAAAGGCTTCCGGACCGCTCTATTCGGCAAAGGCCATTTTGCCTCGGCCTTTCCCACCTATCCGACCCGCCAGGTCGAATCGGTCGAAGGGTCCGCCCTCGTCGCGCCCGAGTGGTTCGGTCCGTATGCCGGCTTCGAGCATGTCGAGCTGGTTCTGTTCGGCCACAACATTCGCCTCGCTCCAGGGATGGGCTCATGGCGCTGGTGCTTCGGCCCTCCCCCGTTCGGCCTCCACTACGCTCGCTGGCTTTACCGCGATGGCGACAAGCGTGGGCGTGAACGCCTTCGCCTGATGCAACCCGAAGCGTCGAAGCAGCACGTGGAAAAGATCCAGACCTGGCACAGCGCGCTGCCGGCCGAAGACCACACGTCGACCTGGATCGCCGACCGGGCGGTCGGGTGGTTGAAGCGTATCGAGCAGCCGTTCTTCGCTTGGGTCAGCTTCTGCGACCCCCATCAGCCGATGGACCCGCCGGCCCCATGGTCCACGCTTTACTCGCCTGCAGATGTCGCATCGGCGCTTCCTGAGCTTAAGCCCGGCGAGCTCGACAACAAGCCTCCGGCTCACGCTGCCTGGGCCGCCGGCCTGGGGGGGACGGCGCTGGAGTGGGCGAACCCGGGGGGCGCCAATCTGAAGCCCGAAGGCCTGGCGATCATGACCGCGGCTTACTATGGGATGGTCGGCTTGATCGATGCCCAGGTCGCTCGCATCCTTCGCGCGCTGGAAGAGCGCGGCCTGGCGAGTGACACGCTAGTCATCTTCACGAGCGATCACGGTGCGCTGTTGGGAGAGCATGGGCAGGTGTTCAAGGGCCCGGTGCACTACGAGGAGCTGCTTCGAGTCCCGCTCATCGTCCGCGGCGAAGGGTATAGCGCAGGGTCAGTCATCGACGAACCTGTCGGCCTGGTCGACCTCGCTCCAACGATGCTCGACGCCGTAGAGGTGGAGACGCCTGACTGGATGGAGGGACGGCCATTGCTTGAGGGTCCGCGTGAGTACGTCCTGACCGAGAACGACCACGAAGCGGGTTTCCGAGTTTCATTACGGACCCTCACGACCAAGCGATACAAGATCACCCGATACGTAGGTCGCGAGGGCGTTGGCGAGCTCTACGACCTTCAGGAGGATCCTCACGAGCTGGTCAACCTGTGGGGTTCAGAAGACCACTGGCAGGTGCGGTCCGAGCTTCTCGCTTTGATCGATGAGACGGCCAACCGCAGGGTCCGCGCGGAGCCCAGGGTCAGCATCATCGGGTGACAGGGGTCGCTTTGCGGCCCTTGCCTGATGGCCCGATGAAGATTTTGGTCGGTCTCGAGTGACAGCGTCCACGAGCGATGTTATAGTCCGCTGGAGACTGCATTCGGAGCCGCGGTGAAGCCGCGGCCAAATCGGAGGATGCCCATGGCGAAGACACCGACACCTTCAAAGCCGGCCCGCACGAACGCCGAGATTATTGCTCAAGCCAAGGCTCTGAGAAGGCCCGCGCGCCCAGCTGTAAACCTGACCGCGGCAAGCATGCGCCAGGCCGTGGCAAAGCCGAACACAGCCCGGGAGGCTCGTATTGCGAAGCTCCTCAAAACCCTCGGCGCCTGATCGACGGCCAAATTCGCGTTTGTTAAGGAGGACGTAAACTTGGCGACCACTCAAAAAGAGATTGGTGCCGGCGAGGACCTTGAGCAGCTGAGGGCCCTGGTCGCGGAGCAGCAGCAGAGACTGGATGCCCTGGAGGGCCGTGCGGTATCGCCGCCGAACGGTGGCGATGCCAATGAGAAGCGTTCGACCCGGCGCCAGATGCTGAAGCTCGCTGGTGCAACCCTGGCCGGCGCTGCGGGCTCCGCCGCGCTCCGGGCGATCCCCGCCTCGGCGGCGGACGGCAACAACGTTGTCGTCGGGTCGATCGTCGGTGAGCAGACGGGGGCCCTTACGGCGGTCAGCTCCCTTAGTTACGCCGTTACGACTGGCTCTTTTGGCCAGTTGGCGGGATGGGCCTATGCAGGCACGGGCGTGTATGGATATGTAGAGACTGGCGGCGGCCAAGGCGTGCGCGGTAGGGCGGGGTCGTTGGCCTCCGGCGGTATCGGCGTCAATGCCATAGGTGCTGGGGCCGGCTCAATCGGCTTACAGAGTTATGGCGTCCAGTACGGAGGGTTGTTCAGTGCCCCGGCCGCCGTCGTCACCGTTTTGGCTGTGTCCGGGAGCGGGAGTACTGGCGAACTCGGCGATGGAACTACGGGTGTCGCCGGGAGAAGCTCGACTGGGATGGGCGTCTACGGCTACACAAGCTCCACAGGCTCTAAGGCGGTCTACGGATACACCGCGGCGGCTGGCTCTGCGGCCCTGCAGGGCCGCAGCATCAACAGTTACGGCGCGTTCGTACGGGGGAGGACTGGGCTCCTTGCCATAAGCAGCGGAGTGGGTTTTCCCGGCGCGATCGCAGTCGGGGGCGCCGGTGGACCGGACCTCCTGCTGAACGGCCTTGGGCGCTTGGTCCAGTACTGGTTCGGATACGGGGGAACCTTTGGCGGGCCGAACTTCACCCCACTTCCGAACTACTTCGAGACGGTCCGCAACCGGGATGGCGCGATGTGGCAAAGCCGCGGCAACGGCAGCGGAGCCACTGGTCAGGCCGCTTGGAAGCGGGTCAATGCCGTCCGCGTTGACAGCTCGGATGGCACGGGTGCTCCCTTCGCGCCGTTCCGCGTCTTCGATACTCGCACAGGCGCTAAGAAGACGGCGGGCTCTACTACGGTTGTTCCGATAGCGGGGATCGGTGGCGGAGTCTCGAACATACCGTCCGACGCAATCGCCGTCATCGGCAACCTAACTGCTACGCAGTACACAGGAGGAGGCTTCTTGTCTATTGCGCCGGCGGGCGTCGCAGTCACCACCTCCGCGGTCAACTTCATCACGGGCCAGGCCGCGATTGCCAACAGCTTCATCGTGGGGCTGGGCACCGGAGTGACGAACGGAGGCAAGATAGAGATTAAAGTCGCGGGCCACGCGAGCCACTTCCTCATCGACATCACCGGCTATTTCCAGTAAGAGCACGGGAATCAAAAGGGGCGCCCTCCGGGGCGCCCCTTTTTTGTTTGTCTTCAGCGGCCGCGACGGGCCGGCTATGAGACCGAGAAGCTCCACATGTGCAGCACGTTGTTGACCGTCACCGTCACGACGTACTTGACACCCGGCTGCAGCGGCGCCCTGGGGATCAGGATCACGCCGCCACGCTCGGCCAGGTAGCTGTTGAGCGTCGGGTTATGGGTCGAATCGATCACGCAGTGAGCCAGGGGAAGGCCGTTCCCGGTGAAGGAGTTGGCGCCCGCGGTCGTGGCCACGTTACCCCCGACCTCGATGAACACAGGCAGCCCCGTCGGCAGGCTGTACCCCGAGCAGGCAGATAGCGGATCAGGGAACTCACCACCGCTATAGCTGCGCAGCGGCACCGTCGTGCCGTTTCCAGGCCACACCACCGGCCACGTCCCGCCGGTGAAGGAGTTACCGCGGATCGTGTCCAGGGTGAAGCCCGCCTCCCAGCCCGACCTGGCCTCGCGATAGGCGCCGAAGCCCGTCGATCTGAGGCGTGGGTCCATCATCGCCATCGCGTGAAACGGAGCGCCCATCCACCAGTCGATCGCATGCGCGTCGCTGGCGCTCGTCGTCGAGCTGACCTCGATGTTGCCGTCCTGAGCCGCCGCGTTCCCCGCCGCCGTGTAGTACGGGAGGCCCGCGGTCTCGTAGTGCGTGATCTGTTGGTTCTTGATCATGTATTCGGAGTGCAGGTAGTCCCCGTTGCTCCATGTTGTGTTCCCTGTCACCGGTGGCAGACCCGCGGTTGACCGCCAGTAGTTGAAGCGCGCCAGCCACGCTGGAATTGGGCAAGCGACTGCCGTGGGAGGAGGAGCCGCCGTAATCACGGTGGGTGGACCGGTGAACCAGCCGACCACGTCCATGATCACGTCGGTGCAGCCTGCGGCGTTGTAGAGGTCGACCTTGCCGGTTGGTCCGACCTGGATGATCGTCGGGTTGGGTACGGTGCCGCCCAGCGGCCAATTCACATCGGATGTTGCCGGTCGGGCCGCGGTGTCCGGCCACCCGGTCAACGCGCCGGCGGTTGTCGTGTCTGTGACGGTCAGGTTCGCCACGACGGCGGTTGGGGGGTTGGCGTCGGTCATGGCCGGCACGCCACCCAGGCCCGCCACTCCGACCACGCGTCCGGAGCCCGGGCCCCACGGCGTCGTGAAACCGCCGGTGCCGAACCTGCTGTCGAGGATCCGTGCAGGTGTTAGTGGTGTGAACCAGCTGCCCGTGCCTCCGACCGTGGAGTCCGTGAACCAGCCGTTCACGTCGGCGACGACATCTGTCGTTCCCGCGGGGTTGAAGATGCTGACTTTGCCGCCGGTTCCCACGCCGACCATCACGCGGTTCGGGATTGTCTCGCCGGCGTTGAAGTTCAAGTTGGACGCATTCGGTGTCGCGACGCCGGTGGGAAACACGGTTAAGAAGCCGGCGGATGTCGGGCTCGTCGCAGTGACATTCAGGACCACAGCGCCGACTCCGCTCGACGGGACGCCGCCGCGCCCGGTCACCTGCAGATCAAGCGTCTGGCCCGTAGTGAGCTTGGCGACGGGCGCGCCGATGGCGGACCGTGTATCGAGCAACCGGGCCGGCACGAGGGGATTGAAGAGGCCATCAGGACCCGGCGACACGTCCGGAGTGGAGTAGTAGCCGGCCACATCGAAGATGACGTCAGTGGAGCCCTTCGCGTTGTAGGCGCTCGCGGCGCCGGCGCCCAGCCCCACGGTGACCAGCTTGGCCACGGTCTGCCCGGCGACCCAGTTGAGGTTGGAGGCAAGCGGGAGCGCCACGCCCGCCGGAAAAACTGTCAGGAAGCCCGGCGCCGTGGTGTTGGTGACCGTGACGTTGAGGACGACGGCACTGACCGAGGTGGGGGGGACCCCACCCTGACCGGCGATCGGGACATTCAGCGTTTTGCCTGGGCCCAGCGGCCCACCCCCCGTTCGCGTGTCGAGGATGCGGCTGGGGGTCAGAGCATGAAATGTCCCGCCCAGCGCACCGGCTGCACTGGCTACTTGAGCGTGTAGGGCTGGGAGGGCTGCCGCCAAGAGAGCGGCGGCGAGCACCCGGGCGAGGCTCCGCCTCACCCCTGACCTTGACCTGAGCACTCTCCGGCCTAACGGCGGGGGCGGTGTTCTCTTGTCCTCAGGTTCCTTCAGGCCCGCACGAATGCCCTACCTAGCGGGTGCCGGGCGTGGGGCTGGGTGCGCCCGGATTGGCCGGATCTCTGGTCGGGGTGGGGCGTGGAGTCGATTGGGGGACTGGTGATCGCAAGACCGGCCCGGCGATGGCGAAGTTCTGCGTCACCCAGTTAGGGTTGCCGGCGGGGACGCTGGGGAGGGTCAGGGCCTGGTTGGAGCCCCACACCACGTTTGCGTTCAGTGGGTCCGGCGATGCGCCCGAGTAGTCTCCCCAGCGGCAGGGCTCGCCATGTCCCGTGAAGTTGCAGCTGAAGTCCCTGTCGCCCGCGGAGCTCGATGCGAGCACGAGCTCGCCGGGATTCATCTGGCCCAGCGGCGTCCCGAGCATCCTGCCCTGCGTGGCGATTACCGGGTCTGTGCCGGAATTCGTTCGGTTGTAGAAGATAACAGCGCCATCTCCATCGGACCGCGGCGAAATCGCGCCGTTGAAGACAAAATCGGTCGAGCTGGCGATGTCACCTTCTTGCGTCAGGGTCGGCACCGACGATGCGACCTGGATCTCGTACCAGGTGACTTTGGAGCGGCCCGCTGCGCCATTGACAGTGTGCTGCGTGTAGATCCCTGTTGTGGGGTCACCAACGGCTTGGGTCAAGCGGCCATCGAGAGTGTCGATCCCGAAGGTGGACCCGTTGAGGTTGGGTGCCGGCGCCGGTACCGCGTAGCTGTTGACCGTGATGTCGCCGTCGGCGTGGAACCCGCCACTGCCGTCGATGTGAAACACCGTCAGCTTGGTCTGGGGCGTGGGCGGTGGGCCGGAGGGATCGTAGGCGGACAACACGTAGCCGTTGCTGGCGTTGGAGCTCGTGTTGACCGGCACCGGCGTGGAGGTGAGCGTCGTTAGGTCGCCGTTCTTGAGCGGCGATAGTGCGGTGCCGACGAAGTTCACCGAAGGCGCAATACAGGTCGTAACGCCGGGTGCGGGGGTCTGCATCCAGGTGATCTGCGCTGTGACGAATGGATTGATGCCGGTGTCGCTGAAGTTGTTGGTGCCGACGATCATGTATTTGCTGCTGTGGCCGAGCTTGGGGTAATCGGACAGCACGCCTGGCGTGAGCACGCTAAACCTGCACCAGCCGTTGATGAGGTCCGAAGGATCGGGTGTCTTCGACCAGCCGTAGAGGAACTTGTCCGAGCCAATGCTGCACCCGAGAACCACGTAGAGCCACCGCTGCGAAGAAGAATCCCACTGGATTTGAGGATCGCAAAGGGGCACGGTGGAGGGAGTTCCGCCGACGCCGAGCCATGGGTTGAAAGATGCTTTGGCCACCAGGCTTAGATCGCTCCGGCTGTACACGCCGATGTCTGAGTTGACGATTTCGACGTAGTAGTTCGGCCCGATCGACCCGGTGCTGTCGGGGGGTGCAGTCTGGAAACTACCGTTGTCCACGAAACTCAGACCCGGTTTGTTGAGGCCATTGAAAACGGCGTTGGCAGTCCTGGTCGATGGCAGGACCAGCGATGGACCGATTGCAAGTTTGGGGCTACGGGCCACGTTGCCGCGAATTGGCAGGCGAGGTTTTCTGAACTTCGCCGATGCGGCGGCAGAAGCGACGGACCGCGTCCCCGATGAAGGGGAGATGGTCCCCGACGGCGCAGCGCCGGTGGTGAGTAGTAGCAGCGCCGCTAGAAGTCCCGGTATGGCCCTTGTCGGCATTGGGACAGCCATCCTAACCCGGGAACGGTGCAATCTGCGCCATTGGCGACCTGTTGGGGTCGGCAGTGGCGAGGACTGGCTGAGCTGACCTTTCAGAGCACGGGCTTCGGTATCAACCATTTTGCGGCCCCGCCCGGGACCCATTCGACACCGGGCGTCGGGGTAGCGATTTCACTCGGGCTTATAGTGTTCGCCGTATTGGCGCTTCGCCGGCGCCGGAGCGTGGAGGAGTTAAGTGGCCACAACCAGGCGTGAACCAGTGAAGCCGTCCGGCCCAGGGCGCAAGACCGAGCGCTCGGCACCGAGGCTATCGCCCGCCCACCCCAACGGATTGAAGAGCGACACCCGCGCCGGCCGAGAGGCCGTGCACCAGAGCCAATCGCGCCACACCGCCAAGTAATAAGGAGAGTGAGACACATGGATCGCACCCAGGAGCTGGAGGAACGGGTCCGGAACCTAAGCCAGACCATCGATGAGATGCGGAACCGCATGGCCCGGCTGGAAGGGCGCGACCCGGGCTCGGCGGTCAAGAAGCAGAGCGACCGTCGCGGCTTCCTAAGGCTCGGTGCGGGCGCGGTCCTCGGAGCCCTTGGTTGGGCCGCGGTGAGAGCGGTCCCGGCTTCAGCGGCCACCGGCGGAAACATGGTCCTGGGCAACCCCAACTCGGCCGATGCTGCAACCACTCTTATAACCACCGGCGCCGACCCGCAAGTGCTTGGGGTCGAGGCCGCCGGCACTACCTGGGTCGAGGGAACCACAGGGACCTTCACGGCCCCACTCCAGGGCCTGGGCACCGGTCAGGGCGCTAGCACAACTTTGGTCGACGGCGTCGATGGCTGGGCCGGCGGAACCAAGGGCGCTGGGGTTTATGGCCTCTCCGACACCGGCTATGGAGTCATCGGCGAGAGCAACCAGGGCATCGGCCTCTACGCGCGCACCTCGGGCCGCATTCGCCAGGACGGCCTGCTCGCTGCTGGGCTGCCTGGGTATACCCCCAACCCGTTCGAGCAGGTCCGCGACCTGAACGGTGTGTTGTGGATTTCCGACGTGAGCGGAGCGTGGCGGCGCGTGAACACCGTCCGCGTCGACGCCGCCGATGGCTCGGGCGTGCCCTTCGCCCCGTTCCGCGTCTTCGATACTCGCCTCCTCGCGGGTGGCGCCAGGAAGGCAGCGGGCACGACGACGGTAATTCCGATCGCAAATCAGGGCGCAGGAGCATCGAACATACCCCTCGACGCGGTAGCCGTCATGGGCAACCTGACTGCGACCGGCTACACGGGAGGTGGTTTCCTGGCCCTTTCGCCGGCGGGTGTGGCGGTCGGCACCTCCAGCGTCAACTTCATCACCGGCCAGACGGCCATTGCCAACAGCTTCATAGTGGGGTTGAGTGGAGGCAGCGTGCAGGTGAAGGTCGCCGGCCATGCGACCCACATCGTGATCGACATCACGGCATACATCCAGTAATCGGCGAGTAAACCGGCAAGGTCGATCCTGGCGCCTCAGGCGGTGGGCGTCTCCGGAGGCTGAGCACTGGCGCGTGCTTGTGCTCGGCTGGGCCACATCCGCGTCGCCGCGATGAGCAGGAAGACTCCGAAGAGCGCGCCCAGAGCCCTTGCCGGCAGCCACAGGGCGAGCGCGGAGCCGACGATTGCGGCAGGCACCCCGGCGACGGCCATCCATGAGGCCGCGCGGACGTCCACATTGCCGTTCCTGTTATGGGTCAATGCCCCGATCGCGGCGGTGGGGAGCATGGCGATCAGGGATGTGCCCTGGGCAATCCGTTGCCCGATTCCAAATCCGAGCGCCAGCAGCGGCACCACCATGACTCCGCCGCCCACTCCGGTCAGGCCACTGACCACCCCGATCGCCAGGCCGCCCGCAGTCATGAGCGCGTAATCCTGTGGCCCGAATGTCGCCGCGGCCGTCCCGATCAGATGTGGTGCGGTACCGAGCAGCACGTCGTAAAGCTCCTTGAGACCGGCACCGAATAGCAGGATCGCAACTATCACCTTCAGGGCGCGGTCGGGAATCCTCTGCGCTGCAAGCGAGCCCAGAAGAGCCCCGACGACGCCGCCGGCCGCCAGGAAGAAAGCCACGTTGAGGTCGGCCTGGGGTGCGCTCGAGCCGAAGTAGTAAGTCGCCCCGGCGACGATGGCGATGGGCAGGATGGCTGCCAGCGAGGTGCCAATCGCCCGATGCTGGTCTCGCTTTGCCCAGATGACCTGAAGCGGCACGAGCACGAAGCCGCCTCCGACACCCAGCAGGCCGCCGGCAAGCCCTGCGATGCCGCCGATCGCCGCATCGCGGCGAGGATTCGAAGGTTGGTCGCCGATCAGCGACTCACGAGAGCCGGCCGACGTAGAGGTTCACCACCTCCTCATCATCCAGCAGTTCCTTGCCGGGGCCCTCGAGGCGATTCTTTCCGAGCACGAGGACGTATGCCCACTGGGCGTGCTTGAGCGTCTCGCGCGTGTTCTGCTCGATGACGAGCACTGCAACACCGGTAGAGCGTATCTGCTCGATGCGCTCCCAGATGAGTCCCTGGAATTTCGGCGCCAGGCCGGCGCTGGGCTCGTCGAGGATGAGCACAACGGGATCGACCATCAATCCTCGAGCGAGCGCGAGCATCGTTCGTTGGCCTCCGCTCAGCGTGCTGGCTTTCCTGTGCGATGAGGCCGCGAGGTCCGGAAAGAGCTTGAAAAGCTGCTCGATCCTCTCGCGCACTCCACCTTTGCGGCTGTAGCCGCCCATGTCGAGGTTCTCTCGGACGGTGAGGTCTGGGAAGACGTTCGCCACCTGTGGCACGTACGCGAGCCCCTTGGAAACGAACTTCTCGGCCGGCTGGCCTGTCACATCCACTCCCATGACCTTCACGGTGCCCGACGTCGGTCGGATGAGTCCGGCGATCGCTTTCAGCAGCGTTGATTTGCCGGCCCCGTTGGGCCCGACGATGGCGGTGATCGCGCCTCGCCTGGCATTGATGCTGACGCTGTCGATGACCGGAGCTCCGCCATAGCCGGCTGTCAAGGCATCGACCTCGAGGACAAGGGCGTCAGCAGTGCTCACTGTCTGACCTGCTCGCCGAGATAGGCGTCGACAACGTCCGCGTTGGACCGCAGCGACTCGAACGGACCTTCGGCGATCACGGTGCCCTGGGCCATCACGATGACGTGATGGGTGACGCGCTCAATGAATGGCAGATTGTGCTCAACGACGATTACCGATGTTCCGCTCGCGATGAAGCCCTCGATGGCGAGGGCCATTCGCTCGCCGAGCACCGGATTCACGCCGCCCATCGGTTCGTCGAGGATCACGAGCTCGGGAGCGGCCATCCGGATGCGGGCGAACTCCACGAGCCGCTTCTGCCCGCCGCTCAAATTTCCGGCTCGCTCGTTGCGAAGTGCGCTCAGGCCGAACTCGTCGAGGATCTCGCGGGCTTGAATCAGCTCGTCCTCGGCCTTGACGCGGTGCGCTCGTCCGAGCCCGACCAGGCCGCTGAAAAAACCTTCGCGCCCTGGGTCCCAACGCGCCATCACGACGTTTTCGAGCACGGTGAGCCCAGGCCACTCGCGAGGGGACTGGAACGTGCGGATCAACCCGAGGCGTGAGATCTGATGGGGAGGAAGACCCTGGATCTCCCTACCCTTGAAGAGCACGGTCCCGCTATCGGGCAGCTTGAAGCCGGAGATGAGGTCGATCGCAGTGCTCTTGCCTGCGCCGTTGGGACCGATGAGGCCTGTCACCTGTCCCAATGGAGCTTCGAACGAGCAGGCGTCGACCGCGATGACGCCTCCGAACCGTTTCGTCAGCCCGCGGACCTCGAGAGCCGGGCCTGCAGTCGGCGTTGTCACGCGGTCAGGGGCGCTACGTCGGTGGCCGGTTGTGCAGGTTGCCGGTCGACGAAGCGGCGCTCCGGAAGCAAGCCCTGCGGCCTGAAGCGGAGGAAGAGCACCAGGACCAGGCCGATGATCGCTCCGCGCGCTGCAAGCAGCACCTGTGGATGGTCGGTGTTGAACGCGCCAACCCCTGGCAGCGACGGCAGGAAGCGCGTCGACTCATTCACGATGAGGCCCATGATCACCACGCCCAGGGCCACGCCCCTGATGTTGCCGCGGCCGCCCACGAGCACCGCTGAGTAGAGAACGATGACCTCGATCGGCGACCAGGCTGAAGTATTGAACGCTGTCAGGTACGCGGCGAAAAGCGCTCCGGCGAAGCCGCCCAGGGCCGCGCCGAGCAGGTAGCCCTTCAACTTCAGCCGGTAGATGTCCCGTCCGAACGCCGCTGCGGCACGCTCGTCCTCGCGCAGCGTCCGTAAAGCCATGCCGAATCGGCTGCTCGAGACCCGGGACATCAAAAAGTAGACGAGGGCGAACATCACCAGGCACAGCCCCATCAAGAAATACTGGTAGGAGAAGTAATCGAGACCGAACCAATCACCCATCGGGTCGAAGAGACCCGACAGTCCGTTGTATCCGTCGAATAGCGGGACGAACTGCCCGGCGAAGACGTACATGACGTAAACGGCCCCCAGCGTCACGATCGAGAAATAGATGCCGCGAAGGTGGCCCAGCGCGATTGATCCGACGACCAGCGCGACGGCCATTGCCGAGATCACCGCGATAACCACAGCGAGCGGATACGGCAGCGTCGCTCCGAGGATGTATTGGGCCGGCGCAATGGGCGCTCCGATGGTGAGGACGAGGGTCATATAGGCGCCGACTGCGATGTAGCCGTAATAGGCAAGGTCGAAGTCGCCTGACCAGCCCCAGATGACATTGAGCCCGAGAGCCATGATTCCGAAGATCGCGCCCTCGGTGAGGACGGAGACCAGGTACGCGCTCATTCGAAGACCGTTCTGCGGGCGTTGGTGAACAGGCCGCGCGGTCGAAACAGGATGACCAGCGCCAGGATTCCGAACGCGATCGCGAGGTTGTAGCTCGCGCTGATGTAGCCGCCGACAAATGGCACCGGAAGCGCGGGCACCACCTCGAGGACGATGCCCACGATCACAGCGCCGGCCATGGTGCCGAAAGCCCGGCCGAGACCTCCCGCGACCGCGGCGGTCAGCGTGATGAGAAAGAACCCGAAGCCGAAGTACGGGGTGAAAGACCCAACAGTCTCAGCCAGGACGAACCCCGCATATCCGGCGATCAGGCCGGCAAGAAAAAAAGTTGCGGCCGCCACCCTCGTGGCGTTGATGCCTGTGACGCGCGCGAGCTCGCGGTTCTGCGACACCGCCCGCAGCGCCTTGCCGAATTTCGTCCGCGAGATGATGAAGAAGAGCACGACGGTTATCGCGATCGCCGAAATGACGATCTGCTGGTCGAGAGGGTTCAGCAGGAAAGGGCCGATCTGCTGAGGGGCACCCGGATCGAGGTTGTAGGCGACGTTCGATGCGCCGAAGATGATGACCAGCACGTTCTGGATGACGAAAGACAACCCGAGCGTGGCGATGAAGATGACGGTCGGGCTCGCGCCGAAATGGATGAAGGGGCCGATAACGCTCGAGTACATCGCCAGCGCAGTCAACCCGCCCGCGAGCGCGGCCGCGAGCGCGGCGGCCGGTGCGCTTCCGGTCCTCTGGTGCACCAGGTACGCCGCATACGCACCTATCGTCAGGATCTCGCCGTGGGACACGTTCGCGACGTTCGTCACCCCGTACTGGAGGGTGAACGCGACCGCCGAGAGCGCGAGGATCGACGCGGTGACGATCCCGAACCCAAGCGTCAGTAGAGCTGCGTGCACGGCCCAACCTCCATTTTGGCGTGGTGCAACGGTCTCAGCGAGACAGCTCGGTCAGTCGATTCTCCGTCTCTGGCTTATGGCGTCGCCGCGGCCAGCGCCGCAGCATCCAACACCTGCACCTGCACCTGCGCGCCGACGACGCTCTGCTGGAACGCGGCATAGGGTCCGAACACGTTGTGGAAGCTGTTGTAGTCAAGCGGACCGCTGGCGCCGTCGAAGTTGATCTCCGTGCCGGCCTTGATGAGCGCCAGGCACGACGGGTACGTGTAGCACTGCGTGCCAGGCGGATTGGTCACGCTCGTCATGGCCGCGTTGATGTCCGGGCCCAGGATGCTGTTGGCCTTGTCGATCGCCAGCGCCTGGCTGATGACCGCGTCGTAGGCGTAGTTGGCGTTTCCAAGTGGCTGCTGATTGGCTCCGGGGACCACCAGCGCAAATTGCTTGAGGAACTCATCGGTCGCCGCGCCTGAGACCGACACTCCGTAGACGGAGATGAGGTGGTCGTGCGCCACCTGGTTGCCGATGGCCTTCAAATAGTCGCTGCCACCCGTGACGTCGGTCCCGACGAACGGGATCGCAAGGTTGTCGAGGGACTTGAAGTTTCGGAACAGCACCGCGGCCGTTGGGGCGTCGGTCTGCGTGAAGATCACATCAGGGGCGTCGGCTATCACCTGCTGGACGGTGGTCAGGTAGGAAGTCTGGGCGGGGGCGATGGTGTAGGCCTTGACCACAGTGCCGCCGAGCTTGGTGAACGTGGCCGTGATCGGCGGCGGGAACGTCTGCGCCGCGATGTCCGAGTAGAAGATGAGGTCTGCCTTCTTGTACCCCTTGTTGTAGGCGTACAGCGCCATGGCAACGCTGAGCTGCGAGTCCGAAGGGCTGTCCCTCCACAGATACGCGTTGGCGTTCTTGTCGAACAGAGTGCTGCCGCCCTGGAACTGGGTGGTGATCTTGGCCGAAGTCACGATCGGGGTCACGGCGGCGATCTCCTGCGTCTCGGGGCCGATGATCCCCACCACGTTGCTGTTCGCGAGCAACGCTCGGGCCGCGACCGCGCCGTCGGCCTCATCGCACTGGGTGTCGGCGTGCTGGAGCACGAGCTGCTGGCCCAGGATGCCGCCACCGGCGTTGATCGCCTTCTGAGCGACCTGGGAGCCCTGAAGCATGGCTGCGCCGAGGCTCGATAGGCTGCCGGTGAAGCAGGAAAGCACGCCCATGGTCACCGGGCCGGTGGGTAGATGTGAGGTGGAGGTGCTGGTGCTGCCGCACGCTGCAAGAACGAAAGCTGTTGTGGCGAGGCTCGCCATCAGGCGCCCTGGGCCTGAGTTTCGCTTCGTGTTTGCGTTGACGAGGTTCATCGTGTGTGGTACCTCCAACCGTCCCAGTGCAGCCGCGTTCCGGGCGAGATTAGTCCAGCCCTGCGGCATTGTCAATGGTTGGACCACTGGACCTGTGTGCCTGTTAAACTCCGCCCCGATGGGCGCGCCACCCGCCGCCTCGCTTCGCCCGCTCGAGCGCAGCCGTCTTTACGAAGACGTGGGCGAGAGGCTGGCCGAGTTCGTCAGGGAGTCGGACATGGCACCGGGTGCCCAGTTCCCGACGGAGCGTGACCTGGCGCGCCAGCTGCACGTCAGCCGCACGTCGGTCCGCCAGTCCTTTGTCGTCCTCCAGGCGCTGGGCTTTGTCGACGTCCGCCACGGGGAAGGCGTGTTCCTGCGCCGCACACGCGGCTTTGGCGACTCGCTCACGAAGCTGCTCGAACGCCGGCGACGACTGCCGGACGTGCTCGAAGCGCGGGAGGCACTCGAGGTCAAGCTGGCAGAGCTGGCAGCGGCTAACCGGGGTACGGACGATCTCAGCACCATGAACTCAGCGGTCGCTCGGATGGGGGCGGAGATCAGCGCGGGCGGGGTGGGCACCGAAGGCGACGCTGCTTTTCATCACGCCATCGCGCTGGCCGCGCGCAATGAGATCCTGCTGCATCTCATCGAGGCGATGGCCGAGGTGATTCAGGAGTCCCGCATCGAATCGCTCAGCGAACCCGGGCGGCCGCTGCGCTCGCTCGAAGCGCACCGGCGTATTCTCGCCGCCATCGAATCGCGAAATCGCGAGGGCGCTGCCGAGGCGATGCGCCAGCACCTCCGGGTTGTTGCAGACGTCTCGCTGCTCCGGTGGCAACCGGAACCTTCCGACGATGTCGACGCCGGGGACTAGCGTTCCGGAGGGTTCGTCGGGGCGCACCGCCGATGCGTGCGCGAAATGCGGGGCGCCACTGAACCAATTTCGCGTCTGCACCGGCTGCGGACACTACGCATCGCTGACTGCGGCGCAGAGGATCGACCAGATCGCCGACCGCGGCTCGTTTCAAGAGCACGATCGCCACATATGGGCCGGCAACCCGATCCATTTCTCCTCGGGCGTCACCACCTACGAGAAGCAGCTGGCACAGGCGCAAGCAGCGACCGGTCTCCTTGATGCGGTGGTGACCGGTAATGCGCACGTGATGGGCGTTCGCGTGGTTCTGGTCGTGTTTGACTTCAGGTTTCTCGGCGGCAGCATGGGCAGTGTCGTCGGCGAGAAGGTGGCGCGCGCGTTCGGCTCGGGTCGGCGCGAGCATCTGCCTGTGATCGCAATCTGCTCGTCCGGCGGAGCGCGCATCCAGGAAGGGATGGTGGCGCTGTTCCAGATGGCGAAGACCACGCTGTGCGCCGCGAGGTTGCGGGAGGAAGGTGTTCCGCTGCTGACAGTCCTGACGGACCCGACGATGGGCGGAGTGCTTGCATCGTTTGCCAGCATGGGCGACGTGATCCTGGCCGAGCCGAATGCCCGCATATCGTTCGTCGGACCACGCGTTCACGAGAAGGCGATTGGTGATCCCGTGCCGCCTGGAACTGCGGAGTTCGCACTTCTTCACGGGACCATCGACGCGATAGTCGAGCGCGAGCATCTGCGTGCGATCCTCGGACATCTTGCGGCAATGCTGCGTCCGAAGGAGCCGACCCGGGCCAAGGTGCCTGCTGTGCCGAAGCCGTTTCCGCTGGCCGGGTCCGGCCGGCCGGTGTGGGAGACGGTTGAGCTCGCGAGGCATCCCGCACGTCCGACCGGGAGCGACCTCGCCAACCGTGTGTTTCACGATGTTTTCGAGCTGCACGGCGATCGAAGTGGGGAGGACGACGATTCCATCATGGCCGGCATCGGGACGCTCGCCGGCCGCGCCGTCGTGATAGTGGCCCAGAACCGGAACTCCGCGAACGGCGGTCGCACGAGAGCCAGCGGCTACCGCATGGCGATGCGTGCATTCGCTCTCGCCGAACGCTTCTCCTTGCCGCTGATCACCCTCGTTGACACCCCCGGCGCGGCCACCGATGCCGAGGCAGAGGGGGCGGGCATAACCGGGGCGGTGGCCGAGTCGCTGGCGCGACTGGGACGCCTGCGGACAGTGGTTGTGAACGTCGTCGTCGGCGAGGGCGGCAGCGGCGGGGCGCTGGCGTTGTCCGTTGGCGATCGCCTGCTGATGCTGGAGAACGCGATTTTCTCAGTGATCGGACCCGAGGCCGCATCGACGATCCTGTATCGCGACTCGGCTCACGCCCAGGAGGTCGCGCGCCAGTTGAAGCTCACCGCTCGCGACCTGTTTGGACTTCGTCTCGTCGATCGCGTGGTCGCCGAGCAGCCCGTGGCGCATGAGTCACCCGAGATGATGGGAACGATGGTTCGCCAGGCGCTGGTCGAAGAGCTGGCCGTCCTGGAGCAGGTGCCGATCAAGACCCTCCTGTCGCGGCGAGAAGCCAAGTTCAGACACACGCACGGACTCCGCGGCCGGCTTCAGCTGTTCATGCGGTCATCGTCGGACGCGAATGCCGCGCAGGCCCAGTAGGCCCGATCATTGGACGCCTTGGCTCCAATGCCGCTCTCTGGCATCCGCGTCCTTGACTTCAGCCATGCGCTCGCGGGCCCCTACTGCACGATGCTCCTCGGCGACCTTGGCGCAGACGTCATCAAGGTCGAGCCACCGGCGGGCGACCACTCGCGGCAATGGGGCCCGCCTTTCATCAATGGCGAGTCCTCCTACTTTCTATCAGTGAATCGCAACAAGCGAAGCGTGGTGCTGGATCTGAAGAGTCCTGCCGCACGCGGCGTGGCGGAAGAGCTGGCCATGATGTCCGATGTCGTCGTGGAGAATTTCAAGCCCGGAACGATGGCGCGACTCGGACTCGATGCGGAGAAGTTGCAGGGCATGAAGCGCGCGCTGGTTTACGCGTCGATCAGCGGGTTCGGCCAGAGCCAGCCGACGCTGGCAGGGTACGACCAGATCGCGCAAGGTACGTCGGGGATGATGAGTGTGAATGCGACTCCCGACAGCCCTCCGACCAAAGTTGGCGTTCCGATCGGGGACATCACGGCCGGGATGTTTGCGTCCGAGGCGATCCTGGCGGCGCTCGTCGAGCGAAGCACCACAGGCAAGGGCCGCTATATCGATGTCGCTCTCAATGACTCGTTGCTCGCGCTGTTCACATATCAGGCGGGCCGGTTCTTCGCCTCCGGTGAGGTCCCGGTTCAAGAGGGCAACCATCACGCCACGATCGCCCCATATGGCACGTTCGCGGTCAGCGATGGGTTCATCAACGTGGCGGTTGCGACCGATGTTCAATTTGTCCGATTCTGTGAGGCGATCCACGCGCCCGAGCTCGCTGCTGATACCAGGTTCGCGACCAACGCCATGCGGCAGGCTGCAAGGTCTCAGCTCGCGGGCGCGATCGAGGGCCATCTTCGTGAAGGCACGCGCGCTGAATGGTTGGCGAGGTTCGAGCAGTTTGGAATTCCCGCCGGGCCGATCCTCGACATCGAAGAGGCTTTTGCCAGCCCGCTCGCGATCGAGCGCGAAATGCGCGTGAAGATCCAACACCCAAAGGCCGGCGAGATCAACCAGGTCGGCGCGCCGTGGAAGATCGACGGTCGGTCCAGCGCGATCCGAATGCCGCCACCCCTCCTGGGGCAGCACACCGCCGAGGTGCTGAGCGAGCTGCTACACCGCAACGCCGGAGACCTGGTTGGCTGATCGGCTCGATGGATCGACCGAAGGCCGTGCAAGCGCGCCGCTCTCGGGCATCCGGGTCATCGAGGTCGGCAACTACATGGCTGGGCCTTTTTGCGGGATGCAGCTTGCCGACCTGGGCGCGGAGGTGATCAAGGTGGAGCAGCCGGTCGGTGGCGACCAGGTACGTTCGTCGGCGCCCCTGATCGAGGGGGAGGGTTCGGCGTTCATGCGCCTGAACCGCAACAAGCGCTCGGTCGCCCTCGACCTGAAGAGCACGTCCGGCAAAGAGGTGTTTCGCAAGCTCGCCGCCACAGCGGATGTCGTGGTCGAGAATCTCCGCCCCGGTACCATGGCCGACCTCGGGCTCGACTACGAGAGGCTGCAACGGCTGAACCCGCGCCTCATCTACGTCGCAGCGTCCGGTTGGGGCCAGGACGGGCCGCTCAGGGATCGGCCCGGGATGGACATCATGGCCCAAGCTCGATCGGGGCTCATGAGTATCACCGGCACGCCCGATGGCGATCCGGTGAAGGTCGGCGTGCCGATCTGCGACCTCGTCTGCGCCCTCTACGGAGCGCTGGCCGCGGTGTCGGCGCTGCACGCGAGGCGCGAATCAGGCGTCGGCCAGTTCATCGATGTCTCGTTGCTCGAGGCCGGCGTGTCTTTTGCAATCTGGGAGGCCGGCCTGTTCTTCGCCACCGGCGAGATTCCCAAGGCGTCGGGATCTGCGCACCAGAACGCCGCGCCTTATCAGGCATTTCGTGCGCAGGACGCATGGTTGACGATCGGCGCCACCACCAAACCCAACTGGACGGCGATGTGCGAGGTACTTGGGCTTGCGAGTCTGCTGCAGGATGGCCGTTATACGGACGCTAACCTCCGGCATGAGCACCGCGAGGCACTCGCCGCCACCATCGAGGAGGTAACCATGACCAAACCCGCGGCACATTGGCTCGACCTTCTCGATCAGGCCGGAGTCCCGTGCGCGCCGCTACAGGACTTCGGCCAGGCATTCACGGACCCGCACCTGCTCGCGCGCGATTACTTCTGGGACGCGCCGCACACGACTGCCGGAACAGTCCGCCAGCTGGGTTCGCCGATGCGGTTCTCAGGCACTCCCACGCGGCGCGACCGGGCGGCCCCTCTTCTTGGTGAAGACTCGACCGCTGTGCTGGCGGAGCTTGGATACGACGCCGCTGCGGTGAGAAGCATGCTCGAGCAGAAGGTCGTGGGTGTTCCCACGCAATCCCGCCATGAGTGATACGCGCGCGGCCGCGCCGGCCGAGGAGCTGATCGTCGAGCAGCGTGGTCCGATCAGGTGGATCACTTTCAACCGGCCTCATGCGCGCAACGCGTTGACCTGGAACATGTACGACCGGCTGGTCAAGGCGTGCGAGGACGTGAACGCCGACCGCAGCGTTCGCGCAGTCGTGCTGACGGGCGCCGGGGGGAAGGCATTTGTCGCAGGCACCGATATCGCGCAGTTTCGAGCGTTCAAGACCGAGCAGGATGCGCTCGACTACGAGGCGCGAGGAAACGTGGTCATGAACACCCTCGAGTCGGTGCGCGTGCCGACGATAGCCGCGATAACCGGCGCGTGCACCGGAGCGGGCGCAGCGATCGCGGCGTGTTGCGACCTCCGTATTGGATCACCGACCTCGCGGTACGGGTTTCCAATAGCGCGCACCCTCGGCAACTGCCTGTCGATGGCGAACTACAGCCGCATCGCGGCCCTGATGGGAATTCCGCGCCTGAAGGACCTGATCATGCGTGCGCGGCTCATGGATGCTCAAGAGATGCTGGCAAGCGGTCTGCTGTCCGAGGTGACGCCTGACGAGCAATCGTTGCCCACCCGCGCGCAGTCGCTCGCCGAGGAGGTCGCGTCGCTGGCCCCGCTGACGCTTTGGGCGACCAAAGAAGCGCTGCGGCGTGTGCGCGAGAAGATGAGCCTGGTGGATGGCGACTCGGACCTGATCTTGGCCTGCTACATGTCTCAGGATTTCAAAGAAGGGATCGAAGCGTTCCTGACGAAGCGCGAGCCGCACTGGAAGGGCGAGTAGGGGTCACGACACCAGCAGCTTGACCACGGCGGCCAGCCCGCCAACGACGATCAGCGTCCGCAGAATGTTCGACGGGAGGCGGCGGCCGACGGACGCCCCGAGCTGCCCGCCCGCGATGCTGGCAACGGCGAGCAGGCCCGCAGCCTCCCACGCGACGTGCCCGAAGACGATGAACACCAGCGAGGCCACCGCGTTGGATATGGCCGCAAGCACATTCCTCACGCCATTGAGGCGCTGGAGGTCGTCTTTGATGAAGACAGACAGGATGCCGATGAAGATCACGCCAACGCCCGCGCCGAAGTAGCCGGCATAGATGGCGGCCATCAAGATGGCTGCGCGCAGAGCCCAGGCGCTGCCCGCGTGGTCGCGATAGCGAGCCAACAGGGCCGACAGACGGGGCTGCGCGATCACAAGCGCGACCGCGAAAAGTACCAGGAGGGGCACGACGCGACGGAAGACCCCTTCGGGCAGCGCCAGCAGGAGCGTGGCGCCGACCACGGCGCCGATCGCTGTCGGTATGGCGAGCTCGAGCAAGCGGCTGCGCTGGCCGGCGAGCTCGCGGCGGTAGCCCACCACGCCGCTGACGTTGCCCAGGACCAGGCCGACCGTGTTGCTCATGTTCGCCACCACCGGGGGAAAGCCGACGGCCAGGAGGGTGGGGAAGGTGAGGAGGCTGCCCGTGCCGACCACGGCGTTCACCGTGCCCGCCACGAAGCCGGCCGCCAGGATCGCAAGAACTTCCAGCAAGCCCACGGCGGAAGAGGGTACGCACTTGACACGATGACGCAGTGCGGCGTAACGTCGTGGCCAATAACGGTACGTACCAGTACTGAAACGTTGAAGCACAGGAGCCAAGAGCCACATGGTTTCGTTCGAGCTGAGTGATGAGCAGCGGGAGATCAGGGACTGGGTCCACGCCTTCGCGGAGAAGGAGATCCGGCCCGTAGCAGTGCAATACGACGAGGCGGAGGAGTTCCCCTGGCCGGTCGTCAAGAAGGCCGCTGAGGTTGGCCTTTACGGGGTCGAATTCCTCCAGCAGACATACGGCGACCCGACCGGCATCATGCCGGCGCTGGTCGCGGAAGAGCTGACCTGGGGCTGCGCCGGCATCGCGCTGGCCATCCAGGGCACGGGACTGCCGATCGCCGCGATCTTCTCGCAGGGCACGCCCGAGCAGATCGCGACTTGGATACCCGCGTGCTTCGGCACCGTGGAGAAGCCGGAGGTGGGCGCCTTCGCTGTCACCGAGGCCGACGCGGGCTCGGATGTCTCATCGATGAAAACCCGCGCGGTCAGGAAGAACGGCGACTGGGTGCTCAACGGCCAGAAGATCTTCATCACCAACGGCGGCATCGCCGGAGTTCACGTGGTGGTGGCCGCGGTCGAGCCGGAGCTCGGCACGCGCGGGCAGGCCAGCTTCGTCGTCCCGCCTGGCACCAAGGGCATCAGGCAGGGTAAGAAGGAAAGGAAGATGGGGATCAGGGCCTCGCACACCGCCGAGGTGATCCTCGAGGACTGCACGATCCCACTCGAGAACGTTCTCGGTGGGATGGAGAAGCTGGAAGCCAGGCTGGCGCGCGCCCGCGAAGGCACACACTCGCGCTCGTCGGGCGCTCTCAAGACATTCGAGCTGTCGCGGCCGATCGTCGGCGCGCAGGCGCTCGGCATTGCGCGAGCGGCGTTCGAGTTCGCGCTGCAGTACGCCAAGGAGCGCAAGCAGTTCGGTCGCGCCTTGATCGAGAACCAGGCGATCGCGTTCATGCTGGCCGACATGGCGACCGAGATCGAGGCGACGCGCGCCCTCATCTGGCGGGCACTGTGGGAGGGCCGCAACGGCGGAGAGTTCAAGAAGGCCGAGGGCTCGATGGCCAAGCTGAAGGCTGGCGAGGTCGCGGTCAAGGTCACCGAGCAGGCGATCCAGATCTGCGGCGGCTACGGATACATTCGCGACTTTCCGGTCGAGAAGTGGCACCGCGACGCAAAGATCTACACGCTCTTCGAGGGCACGTCCGAGATTCAGCGCCTCGTCATCTCGCGCGCCCTCGCGCACGCCTAGCGTGGCGGTCGCCGCGCCAGCCGGGGCTCAGCAGCGTCGCGCGGCCAGGGTCGACCGGCGGCGCCAGCGTGTCGCCGACGCTGCGCTCCATCTGTTTGCCGTGCAGGGCTACAACGTCACGTCGGTCGACGACATCGCGGCTCGGTCGAAGACGTCGAAGTCGGCCTTTTACGAGTTCTTCAAGTCGAAGGAGGATTGCTTTCGCGAGCTGCTCCTCCAGGAGGGCGGCGCGCTCATCCACGATGTGCTCGCCGAGGCTGCCAGCGGCCACGACCATCACGAGCGTCTGCGCCGCGGAATCACCAAGTTCGTCCAGTCAAGCTTTGAGCGTTCTTCTGTCGCGCGCCTGCTGATCGTCGAGTCGGTCGGCCTGAGCACAGCCGTCGACCAGGTGAGGCACGAGCTGCAGAGCCGGTTTGCGGACGCGGTCGCCGAAGAGGTGCGGCACGCGATGCTGCACGACCCGTTCTACGCGAACAAGGACCCGCAGGTGTTTGGCCGGGCGGTCGTGGGCGCCGTCAACGACGCTGTCGGGTACTTCCTGACCCACCCAGGCGTGGACGCGGATTCGCTCGCCGCGAGCCTCTGTCGGATCTTCGCGCCCTAGAGCTCACGGAACCGCGAGCGGGCCGGTTGGCGCGTACTGGTCGATGGTCGCCACACCAGTGAGCGTGGCAGTGATCTCATCGCCGATGAGGTGCTCTATGCGGTCGTCTGCCACGACCCTGACGTGTCCTGGAGAGATTCCATCTGTAGGAACCAGGAGCAGCGCGGTCGTGGGAACCGCGGCCGCATAGTGCGGCCCACCTGGGCCTTGGAGCCAGGCTTTGGCGGAGTAACAATGGATGCCCAGAGTCCGGCTGGAGCCCATGTACTCGACGTTGAAGCTGGAGTACTCGGTCTGGACGCCACTCGCCGCATACCAAAAATTACCGCAAATTCTCCAGCCGACGTAAAGGGTCTGCGCGGTCTGCACGAGCTGGGGCCAATAGTCCTGCGCAAGAGTCGAGTCAATCGGGCACGGCTCGCTCCTGTGTTGATTACGAGGGTCTCCGTGCCACATCTGGCAACGCACATCGGCAAGAGACTGGGTTGGCGTTAGAGATACCAGCCCGCCTTCGGGCCCACGTGGGGTGATGGGGCCGGCGATGCCAACCTTGAGTGCTGTGGCGCCTGGCGTATGGACCTCATGTGATGTCGGCGTTGTGAACGCGCCCACCACTAAGGCAATCGTGGCGGCGGCGACAACGAGAGCGGTGAGACCCTTGCGAACCACCTTCTGCCTCATTCAAACCCTACTAACCAACGGAGCCGGCTCCGTTAGGTAACTCATGGGTTAGCTGCCGAGATGTTCCTTACGGCGGCCTGAGGAGGGTGGGGGAGATGCCGCAGGTGAGCCGTTATTGAGCGCACACCACGGGGCGTCGGCTGAGTACTGAGCCCTGCTCGAGAGTTCTAACGGTAAGTTGCAGGACGGCACCCGAGGGGTGGCCAGTTGACTCTACGAACGCATGTTCTGTATAATAGAGGCACGAACATGCGTACTCTCGCGACCCAGGTCCGGCTGCGGCGGCTCGACCGCGCCTTCTCGGAGGCGATCGATCGCCTTCTCTCAGAGCCGGCTGAGCGCGAGATGGTCGGCCTGATCTCAGCCAAGCTCCTAGAGCTGGCCTCGGACGTCAGGGACTCGTGGCGGCGCGAGACCGTCCAGACCCGGCCGGCGGAGGCCCTGGACGCCTACGTCAAGGAAGCGCTCAGGACGGCGGAGTTCGCGATCGCGGCGCTGCCGCAGGCCGGGGCCGACCTGGAGCTCCTGGGCAGAGACTTCGAGAACGCGGTGCTGCCGCTGGAGGTCTTCCTAAGGGGCCTGGACTCAGAACCGGCCCTGCAGCGCTCCGCATAGCGAAAGTGCCCGTGCTTGACGACCTGCAGGTCACAGAAGTGGCCAAGGGGCCGACCCTGACAGACTGGGCATACGCCGCCGGCTTCGTAGACGGCGAAGGCTGCATCGCAGTCGTGAGGTCCTTCGTAGCCGCGCGGAAGCGGTATTACTACGGGGTCCACATCGTGGTCGCAAATCGAGATCGAGCGGTACTCGGATGGATGCAAAGCCTTTGGGGCGGCTGGGTCGTCGCGTTCTCGCGAGGTCAGGAAAATTCCCGCCAGGCGTGGCATTGGCGTTGCCCAACGGGAATTTCAGCCAAACCGTTTCTCGTCGGAATCCAGCCGTGGCTCCGTGTCAAACCGGCCCAGTGCTCGAATGCTCTGGCGATGATTGAGCTCATGGCCCGCAGCCGCAAGACCTTGGGCCCGCACAAGATGCCGCCTGAATGGATCGAGGAACAGGAAAACCTGTACTGGATTCAGCGAAAGCTCAATCACCGCGGCAACGCCGATTTCGTCAAGCAAGCTATGCACTCGCCTCGGCGAATTAGTCGTGAGCGAGTCCAGGCCGCTACTTACGGAGTTTGATGCCGATAACCTCGTCCCCCGTACTTAAGCTTGCTTTAACGTTCGATATCGTTAGCATAGTCTCAAGCTGAGCCGACCGCCTAAGGCTCCCTTCCCGACCGTTTTAAGGCCTTCTCCAGCGGCTCGCGGCCGATCCGGCCTTCACCAATGACCACGCCATCCGCCAGCACGACCGGTACGCGCCAGTCGTACAGGCGGAACAGCTCGTCGTCCGCGTCGACATCGGCCAGGCGGGGGTCGTGGCCGAGCTCGCGGAGTAGGGCCAGGGCCTGGTCGCAGAGGTGGCAGTCTTGCCGGATGACGAGGATCAGCTCCACGAAGCTGAGCCTAGCGCAGCCGGCCTATCCGGGTAGCTGCAGGACCTCCCCCACATCGATCACAGGGCCGTGAAGCCCGTTGAGGCGCTCGATCTCGTCAATGCGCACCCTGACGTCATCGCCGGGATACCGAGCGCCGGCGATGGCCCACAGCGTGTCGCCCGGCTGTACCACCACGGTCGCGACGACCGGAGGCGTGTCGCCCAGCGCCACCTTGGAAAGCCCAAGGGCCAAGGCGGCGACCGCCAGCAAGACCAGGCTCCAGCGCCCAATGTGGCGCAGCGGCGCCTCGCGGCGCGATCGGAGGGGGCGGATGGAGTAGCCTGTGGCGTACATGTGTTCGGGGACTGTAGCGAACGCCCGTTCGTATGTCAAGTCCCCCGAACAAAGGTTTGCACTTCGAGGGGGAGTTTGCTAGAGTGGGCCCCAGCGTCCTGAATACGATCCTGGAGATGGCATCAAATTGACCGAACAACTTACCGAACGGCAGAACAAGATCCTCGACTACATCCGCTACGTGACCAAGGTCCGAAGCTATCCCCCAAGCGTGCGTGAGATCGGCGAAGCGGTCGGCCTCAGCTCGAGCTCCACGGTCCACAACCATCTGAACCAGCTGGAGCGCCGCGGCCTCATCAAGCGCGACCCCAGCAAGTCTCGCACCGTGCAGCTCGTCACCGACGCCCACGCGGACGCCCAGCGCCGCAATGCGGTTTCCATCCCTGTCATCGGCAACGTCGCCGCCGGCGCCCCCATCCTCGCCGAGCAGAACGTCGAGGACCACATGCTCCTCTCCTCAGATATGGCCCAGGAAGGCAACTTCCTCCTACGCGTGAGAGGCGAAAGCATGATCAATGCAGGCATCCTCGACGGCGACCTCGTCCTGGTCAAGCCTCAGCAGGAAGCCACCAACGGCTCGATCGTCGTGGCCCTGGTTGATGGCGACGCCACCGTGAAGAGGTTCGAGCGCGGCAACGGCCACGTCAAGCTCATCGCCGAGAACCCGGCCTATGAGCCGATCGTGACCACCAACGTCAGCCTCGTGGGCGTCGTGCGCGGGGTGATCCGCCTCTTCCACTAGCGGCGGAGCGTCCGGCAGTCGCGGCGTAGGCCTCGAATCGTTGCGCGGCATGGCGCGGCACCCAACCCCACGCCCGTGTGCCTCCTTCGACGTACTCCGTCCGCTCCACGCCCCCGACCTTGCGCAAGGCGGCGAGCACCGACTCCCCTCCATAGGGAACGAGAATCTCGAAGTCGACCATGTCGCCGCGGCTTGACTTCTCGACTGCACCGAGCAATTCCTTCAAACCACTTCGCCTGGTTGCCGAGATGGCTACAGCGTCCGGGTATCGGCTGGTGACAGCCCCGATGGCTCGCCGCCTCGCCAAAGGCCCGAGCAGGTCCACCTTGTTCAGCACAACGACCCGCGGCTT